>Ga0209784_100078_pt1 | contig 137701 bp, 130 predicted proteins | sample AraplaCvi_mLB_r2_2_FD_184284 | JGI IMG/M metagenome (GOLD analysis project Ga0209784, IMG submission 184284) | Arabidopsis root microbial communities from North Carolina, USA - plate scrape CL_Cvi_mLB_r2 (SPAdes) (version 2) | ecosystem: Host-associated > Plants > Roots > Endosphere | place...
ACAGGAATGAGGGATGAGGTTGCAGGCCGAAGTGAAGCTGTACACCATGTGCATGATACAAGACGGAAGCAGAATTTTGCTGATGAACAGACCGGACGACAAAGGATTCCCTGGATATATTGCCCCCGGCGGCAAGGTGGATTTTCCGGAAAGCATTGTAAACGGAGCCATTCGGGAGGTTCGGGAGGAAACCGGCTTGATTGTGAAGGATATTATCTATAAAGGTCTTGAAGAATCCTGTGAACCGAATACGGGGCTTCGGTACATGGTATTTAATTATTTGGCCACTTCCTTTGAAGGGGAGCTGTTATGGGTGGATCGAGAAGAGGCGTTGAAACTGCCCATGCAGGATTGGTTTAAACGAAGGTTTCCTTTGTTTTTCGAAGAGGGGACGTTTGAATTAAGCGAGATATGGGATGAGCAGACAGGGCAGGTTCTGGAGGAAATGGTCAGGCGGTATCCTGCAAGAATACCGCAGGCGGCAGGTCTCGCCGATTAACGAAGGGAGCGTTGCGGCATGGCAGTGAAGGCGGTGTTCTTCGATTTATATGAGACGTTAATCACGGAGTTCGCAGACGGCAAGCGGGTATCTAAGAGAGCCTATGACTATATGGATAGACTCGGGCTATCGGAAGCGGAGTTTAAACAGGAGTGGAGCACCCGTTCGGAGCGAAGAATGAATGGACATTTTCCCGACTATCATTCGGTGATCCGTGACATCCTGGATTCTCGCAGTTTGCCCTATCCTCAGGAACACGTGGATTTCCTATATCAGTCGAGAGTCAGCGAGAAGAAAATTCCTTTCCATACGATCTCGAAGGAAATCTGCAGGATGCTGGAACTTCTGCGTGAACGGGGACTGAGGCTGGGCTTGATCAGCAATTGCTCGGAAGAAGAGGTGGTTTCTTTTGGCCAGAGCGGATTGGCCCCCTACTTCGATGACGTTATCTTCTCTTATCAGGTTGGGGTAGCCAAGCCGAATGCAGAAATTTATCGATTGGCTTGTGAGCGCTTATCCGTAAGACCGGAGGATGCCCTGTTTATCGGGGACGGCGGTTCAGATGAACTGAGAGGCGCGGGTAGTGCCGGATTAAGGCCATATCACGCCTATTGGTACAATACGTTTATGGAGAGCGGGTATGAGAAGATCCGTCAACCGCTGGATGTGGTGGACATCATTGAATCTATTTAGAAAGGGAGCCGCCGAACAATGAATCTGCAGGCCATTAACCATCTCTGCTTTTCGGTTTCGCACTTGGAACGGTCCATTGATTTTTACAGGGACGTGTTTGGAGCCAAGCTTCTGGTCAGAGGGCGAAAGCTGGCTTATTTCGATCTGAACGGGCTGTGGATTGCTCTAAACGAAGAAGACGCGGACCGAAGCACGGCAAACAGAACCTATACGCATATTGCATTTACCATCGATGAGCAGGATGTGGAACCGACGCTGCTTCGCCTTCAATCGCTCCAAGTGGAGATTTTGCCGGGAAGGGCAAGGGACGAGAAGGATAAGAAGTCGATTTACTTCCTGGATCCGGACGGCCACATGTTCGAGTTTCATACGGGCGGATTGCAGGACAGACTGGACTATTACCGAACGGACAAAGAGCATATGATCTTTTACGATACCGAATAGTTGGGGGAAGGAACGATTCCAATTGCAGATCGAGGAGATGAGACGATGAACCTTGCCAACCGCATAACGATAGCCAGGATATTATTGATTCCCGTATTTATTTTATTTTTTGCCGAGTATCCACTATGGTTGACCGAGAACAGCCCCTTCTTCGGATTCATTCATGCTTATGGAACCTACATCGCGCTGGGCGTGTTCATTCTTACATCGGCTACGGACAAGCTGGACGGTTACATAGCACGGAAATTGAATCAAATCACGAACCTTGGAAAATTGCTGGACCCGCTCGCAGATAAACTGCTCATATCGGTCGCTTTAATCATGATGGTTCAATCCGGCATGGTTGCGACTTGGATCGCCGTTGCCATCATCGCCCGGGAATTCGTCATTACGGGTCTTCGGATGGTCGCCTCCGAGCAGGGAATCGCATTGTCTGCTGATAGACTCGGCAAATTGAAAATGGTCCTTCAAGTCACAGCCATAGCGGCCGTGTTGCTGGATAACGCTCCTTTTACGTTCATCAGGATGGTCCAAGTGGACGAAATGCTCATGCTTGCGGCAGTAGCCCTAACGATTTACTCAGGCATCCATTATTTGGTGAACAATTTTAAACTCATTAAACTTAGCTGAAGAGTAGATTTTTTTGAACAACCGAAGATGGGAAAATATCCTACTTTGTGCCCATTTTGGGCTCGGAAGGTAACGATTTGAACCGGGACTGTCGATATACAGATAGACTGGAAAAAAAGCCTGCGAGACAGAAGGTACAAAGGAGAGAAATAAATGAGCTTAAACAGAAAGACAACGAAGATTTTTCTTGTCGTTGTGATGATGTTGGCGATGGTTTTTCCAACCAGCGTATTCGCCGCCTCCGGGGACGTAACATCGATTGAATTTGATACGAACGAGAGCAAAATTTACTTAACCGTTAATGAAACAACGGAACAACTTCGCGTATTGGCTAACATTGAAGGATCTTCCACGAAGAAGGACGTAACCAATGAGACGACGTGGACTTCGTCCAACACGAGGATCGTAAAGGTTGACGGCGGTCTCATTATTCCGCTGGAAAAGGGGACGGCCCGTATTACGGCAAAATACAAAGGCGCAATCAAAACGATTGATGTCGACGTCAAATTTGCCATCGACGAGTTCAAGCTGGATCAGCCGGATAAAGTGGAGCATAAGCTTGGAACGGAAGGTTTAACCGTTAAAGCACTGGCTGACGGAACGAACGACGTGACAACGGAAGCGAAGTGGACCACTTCCGATGACAGCGTAGTGAAAGTAAGCAAAGGGGAACTGACCCTCGTAGGTCTGGGCAGCGCAACCGTGACTGCGGATTACAAAGGGCTCAAGGCTTCCTTTACAGTCAAAGTCGTCGCTCCTTACCAAAAACTTGCGATCGTTCCGGGCGAGGATCAGGAGCTGCTAGTCGGTGATGCGCCTGTGGATCTTAAAGTATTCGCCAAGCAGTCGGAGACCGATGCAGGTACGGACGTAACGGACAAGATAGAGTTGAAATCGTCCAACACTTCCGTAGCAACGGTTGAAGATGGCAAGCTGAAGCCGGTGGCATTGGGTAAATCCACGATCAGCGTGAGCTATCTGGGTTCGACTGCCAAGCTGGATGTGTATGTGCGCAATCCATATGAAGCTTTGATACTGGATCAGACGGATTTCGTCAAGAATCCGGTTCTGTTTATGAATGATTCGATTACGGTAAAAGCCAAGGTTCGTAATGCGGCTTCCCAATCCGTCGACGTGGCCGGGGAATGGACCTCATCCAATCCGCTGGCGGTATCCGTCAACGGTGGCGTGATTACAGCAAGAGCTAAGGGAACCTCAACCATCAAGGTGAGTTACCTCGGAATCAGCAAAGAATTTACCGTTAAGGTGTATCCGACGGTAACCAAGTTTGAAACAGAGGACACGAAGGTGGATGTGCTGAAAGACGAATCCAAATCTTTCCCTAAAGTGACGGGAACGCTTCTGGACGATGAGGAAGAGGATTTCAGCAGCGCGGTGACCTGGACTTCCAGCGATGAGAACGTGGTAACGACCGAAAATGGCAAAATCAAAGGTATTAATGCCGGTACAGCAACAATCACCGGGAAGATCGGTTCCAGAGAAGTAGCGACGCTGCCGGTTACGGTTAACGAAAAAGTGCTGGTGCTGCTGCCGGATATAGAGGAGTATCAGCTGGTTATGGGCAGAAGCAACGCGCTGCCGAAAGTAAATGCCATATTCGAGGATGGCGAAGAGAGCGATGTGACCTCTTCCATCGAATGGTCGCTGACAGGATCTGCGGCTGTCATTAAAGACGGTACGATTAAGGGCTTAACGAAAGGCTCGACTACGCTGAAAGGCACTTATTTGAATAAAGAAGTCAAGATTCCGGTCGTGGTTGAACAGGAAGTCGTTAAGTTTGTCGTAGACCCGGAGAATATTGACCTCAACATCAAGAAATCCAAATCGATTAAAGTTACAGGCTACTACAGCAACGGCAAAACGGTTTCGCTCTCATCCAAGATGAATTGGAGTTCTTCGGACACCGCGATTGTAACGGTATCCAGAACCTCCATTAAAGCGGTTGCCGAGGGTAAAGCAACGATTACGGGTTCATACCAAGGCAAAGAAGTCACCGTTAAGGTAAACGTGGTTCCGAAGATGACGAAATTGATCGCCAGCGAGAAGAAACTGAACTTGAAGCCCGGAGACGTCAAAACCGTAACGGTTACGGCCGAATATGATACCGGCGCAAAAGCGAGTGTTGGGGACACCGCCGTGTGGACAACCAGCAACTCCAGCGTGGCCAAAGTAACGAACGGACGCATTGAAGCGATCGCGAAGGGAACTGCCCGCATTAAGGGGCAGTACAATTCGAAGACCGTCACCATTACCGTCTCTGTTAAATAGTTAGAACAGCATGCTGCAACAGCCCGGCTCTAAAGATGAGCCGGGCTGTTGTCTGTTCACAAGGAATCTTTCTGGGTAAAGCGGGATGAGGTCAAATTCCAGGCGGCTGCGTTCTCAGAAACCAGGCAAGCAAATGGCCGTTATAGATTTCCAGCGATTTCACCTGAAAATTCGTCGCTTCGGCGAGTACATACATTTCATCGATCGAATAATATTTCATCTCGGCATCAACAAAACCGTCTCCTATCCGGTAGTAAGGCATATCGAGGAGATCGGGATCGTGACGAGCAGGCGCAAAATGCCGTTTCCACGGCGTTGAGATGAGCAGGCTTCCGCCAGGCATCAGTTTGTCATGGATTTTGCGGAGAACCGGTATCGGATTGTAATTCATATGCTCGAGCACTTCCGTAAAGAGAACGATATCGTACCGTTCGGTTCCCGGAATCTCCCCGGCTTCTACATTGCACTGGCTCCACCGAATCCCGTAGTCCTGTTCCAGTTCCACGGACCAGTAATCCGCCATGTGATCCAAGCCGTGTGCCTGAGCTCCGGACAATACGCTGTACATTAGCAGCGTACCGTAAGCAGCGCCGATATCCAGTACACGGGTGCCCCGGTTCACAAGCAACGAGTCCAATATCGGAAGCAGCGGGTACCAGTAGCTGGCTTCTTCATCCTTGTAAACAGACAGATAGTGGCTCCCATTCCGCTTGGCATGATAGGAAGAGATGATCGTTTGGGCACGGGACAGTTTCTCGTCAGGCGACAGATCATCATCAAGAGACTGCCTGCATTGCCGCTCGGCAGCCTCGGGTAACGGTCCAACCGTTCCAACGCTGACGAGCAGGTATCCGGGCACATTGCGCTTCTCGTATTCAGGGAGTCTATGGTACCACACCGTCAGCCAATGCTTGACGGTCTGGGAATCCCGGATGAAATCAAGAAAATCCAAACTGTTCAAAAAGCCGATGCTGCTCTCCTCGATCAACGTAATACCGCACCGCTCAAATTGATTTCTGAGAGTGGAGGCTGGCTGCTCCGTGCCATACATCCAGGTGCCCAGCTGTTCGGCGGCTTCTTTACCCGCACGATACGGCAAACATTCCGCAAAAGGGGTGAGGATCAGCATCGTTCCTCCCGGCTTGGTAACCCGTTTCATTTCCCTTAATATCGCGATCCGCTCTTCTTCCTCAAAATGCTCCAGCACCCCCGCATTCCAGGTTAGATCAAAGTGCTGGTCAGGAAGCCGCATTTCCCTAATATCGGAGAGAACAAAGGTGCCCGGAACCTTGGCGCTATAAAAGGCGCTCCGGCTGTTGTACAGCGCATTCGCGGAATAGTCGACCAGCGTCACTTCCGCATGCTCAGCAGCCAGACGCAGCGAAATCTTGCCCGTTCCGGAACCGGTCTCGAGTATGCGCTTCCCTTCGATGCCTCCTGTAACCTCCATGATCTTATCGTAGATGGTTTGGCTTAGTGAATCCCAGTGATAGGATACCTCCCGGGACCATAGCTGATCCCAAATCTTCTTCTGGCGTTCATCCGGCAGCATATCATTCGGTCACCCCTTTGTGTTCTGGCGTGTACTTGCGAAACAGCCGGTGGAACTCACCGGAGCCGTTGTGAATCTCAGCCAGTTCTCTCAATCCGTACGCCCCGTATTGATGAAACAGGCCAGCCTCGTTCATGGAAAATTCGGTGTATTTGTCCGGCATCGACATGCGTTGGGCCATGGTTGCATGGTATACCCAGGAGGCCAGGCAGCATTTCGGCCTCCATGCCGTGCGCGTTCCCATATAATACCGCATGCCCAGAAGCAGACTGTCATCCTCATAGCCCTGCTTGCCGGATAAGAATCGAGTATCATAACCTCCAATATGGTGAAGGGCTTCCGCACGGTGAACGACCGGATGCACGAATCCATCCGCGATCCCTGTTCTTGACAGCCGCTGGAGCGTTTCGTTGAGCTCACCCGGTGTTTTCGGAAGAACAATGAACTCACCCAAGGGCTGCAGTTCTCCGGTTGAGGTAACGATGCCGGGTGATACCATAGGTTCGTCGGTACATTCCAGATAACGAAGAAGAGGTTCGTGCCAATCCGGAGGAAAGAGCATGTCGACATGAATTTCGGAGATGTACCCCGCTTCAGGGAAGTGCTCCCATATGAATTCAAAACAGGCTTGCCTGGCGGCAGCGATGCCGATATTCGCTCCGTTCCCGAGAATAACACCGGATAGGCCTAACGTTTGCAGCCATTCGTGCAGCTCTTTATTCGTAAGGCATCCTTGATTAAACAGAACCGTCCTATGCTCCCGGGAGCGCTGCAGACTGCTTAACGCCAGGCTGGCCATGTGTAAGTCATTCTCGCGCGAGCTCTCCCGAATGAATAAGGGCAGGGTATGAATGATCTTCAATTCCATCGCTTCCTCTTATGGTTATTCATTATTCCATCCATTCAACAATTGTAGGCGATTCCTCCAGAATGGAGTCGTACTGTTCTTTCGAGCCGAACTCTGCATCAGGGTCAAGCTGACGATAACGCTTGAGCTTCTCCAGCCTGTCTTCCGGTTTGGCCCACCCGTAATGTTTAAGGCGAATGGCCGAAAGATGGTGGGGGAGATCGAATACATTCGCCGGGAACCTTCCACAGTGCTGAGCCGTCTCTTTCCAGCAATACTTCATTTCGGGACGGTAACGCAGAAGAAAAGGGCGATAGGTTTTATGCGAGCTCCAGAATTCATCGTCCCGGTAATGGGTTTCGTTCCAAAAATCATAAAGTCGGAAGCAGTACAAATCGAACTCGTTTTGCTTCAGCATGGAAGGAAGCTCAGCCGTAAAAGAAGACTCAAACCATTCGTCCGCATCCAAATTCAGAATCCATTCGGGATGAACGTTCAAAGTTTCGCGCCATTGTTGCTTTCGCAGCTCAACCTCGTTGTGAAACAGGGATGCCTCGTTGCTGATCAGACGCAGCGGAATTCCCTTCAAAACTTCCATACATACATCCAGTGTGTTATCCGTACTTGCGTCATCGATAATAACGGCTTGGTCAATGTAGTCCCGATGCCGTTTAAGCGCTTGCCGCAGATAGCGTTGGCCTTCATTCTTCAGAACCATCGTCAGGGTGAGCGATGGGCGTGCCGTGCGGCGATTCGCATCAATGGGGCTGAGACAGCCCTCTTCTCGTTCCTCGAGGCTGCTTCGCGTAACCTCGGGGATGGATGTAGTCTTATCCGTAGCCTTCAGGAACAGTCCGGCATGGTGAAGATCGCTTTCACGGTAGATATGGTAAGCCGGGTAGTGCGTATCTACATACAAGGTGAAGCCCAGCGCAGCCGCCCGAATGCTGAAATGCCGATCCTCTCCCCAGAAGGACAAATTGTAGATGGGTTTATAGTTAACCCCGCGCACAAGAGCCCGGCGGCTGATTAAAGTGCAAGCACCGAGTCCGCCGACTTCATACACGCCGGCCTCCGCTAACCGGCTCACGAATTGTTGATAGCGATGTTCCTTTTGGGCTTCATCCAACGTTTCGCCCGCCTGTTGTTCGTATTGGGTATATTCATCCTTAAGCCACACCTGGGGATGGGGACGTGAGTCCGGCTGCCAACGGGTCCAGAAGATTTCCGAAATGATCTCTTTATTGGTGGCAATGAGGTGAATCAGGGTCTGCGGTGCCAGCAGCAAATCCGAATCGACCAGAAACAGATAGTCAAACCGTAAGTCAAGCGCATATTGAATGATCTTGTTCTTATAATCGGCTACCTTCCAAATCAATCGATCGTTCCAATAATGGGTTGTCTCGTTGCGGATATATTCGTGATCATCAGGCGTATGGGCGCTGTGGATAACCACCCTGTTAACTTCTTTCATAAATCGGCTCAATCTTGCGCTGGATAATTCATCGTTGTTGTCATCGATGAAGAAGTAGCACAGCTCCAAGGAATTTTGTTCCAGCCGCAGCAATGAGGTTAGGAAATGATCCAGAATCTCCGGTTTCTGCCGTACAGGACTGCCGATCAAAACGCGTTTGCGCCCCTGGGTCGTCATGAGCTCTGCCTCTCATCTTCACGCTGAAGCTCCTGCAGCTTGTTTCGAAAATATTTTTGGTTCGCCAGCATGGTCTCATCGCCCGGTCGGTAGGCAAGCGCCTTCTCATTATGCTGATTGGCAAGCGCATAAGCTCCGATTCGGTCATAACAAACGGCCAATTGCAGATGGGGAAGCCATGTGGAGAAGGAAGGGTTATGAAATCCCATGTAATCCGGAGGCAGCTCAAGCTCGGTAGCCAGTTTATACCAGTAGATGGCCGTATCATATTGGTTTTTCTCGAGAAAATGGTAACCGATGCGGCAGCAGAATTCGGACCGCGGCGGCGCATATTGCAGGGATCGGAGAGAGGATTCAAATGCGGCTTGCCCGTTTCCGAGCTCGTGATGGCAATCAGCCAGCTTGCTGCAGGCCGAGAGAACATCCTCGATCCAGCCTTTTTCCGTATGTAAGAATCGTTCGTAATAATCGATCGCTTTCTCGAAATGACGGTGATCCTTTAGTTCATTCGCATAATAGAACAGATCCCGCGGAGTGAACGATTCGCCGGCTGCCTCGCGCTGCACATAGATTCTGAGATTCCGGCCGGTGTCCGGATCATGATTCGAGCTGAGATGGGTAATGGCAACATCGCTATTCAGAACATGACCGTAGACCTCTAAATATTCGTGGACGGGCCCAATCCATCGAAAGGCCCTGCTTCGTTTGACAAGACGATTGCGCCGCAGACGAAAGGTGACATTGCCGAATTCGTCCGAGCTCAAATGATAGAGCATGGTCACGGAATCGATGTCGGGCGCAAGGTTTTCTTTAAGCGCTATTAGTTTCAGCCGGTCTTCTTCAAGCAGCACGTCGTCGGCATCGAGCCACAGGATATAGTCCTGGGTGGCCTTGCTAAAAGCAAAGTTTCGCGCAGCCGCAAAATCGTCGATCCATTCAAAATCATAAACGACCGCCTGAAAGGACCGGGCGATTTCTTTGGTGCGATCCGTGGAGCCTGTATCCACGATGACGATCTCATCCACGATGTCTGCAATCCGGGACAGGCAGCGGTTCAAATGATGTTCCTCATTTTTTACGATCATGCATAGGCTGATAGCGATCAATACATCACCCCCGCGTATAGTCCATTTCAAAGAATATGCCAGATATATATTCAAGTCGGCTTACGAAATGAACCGCAAAGCACCAAATTGAAGCCGTGCGTATCAAAAAGACGAATATCGCTTCTCTAAGCTCGTTTTTTGCTTGCACGTCGCCGAACAACGGGGATCAGCGAAACGAAGTTTGCCGGGTAAAGGCAGCTAATTGTAAGTTTGGTCTGGATTTAACCCATGTCCAATGGTAAAATCTTCTCAAATTTTATTCTCCATTAAGTCATTATTGGAAAGAAGGAATTAAAGGACATGAAATCCATAAACGTACTTCATTATGATGCATTCTCCATACAGCCTAATATGGGTAATCCTGCTGGCGTGGTCTTGAACGCGGACGAGCTGACAGAGAAGGAGATGCAGGCCATCGCTCATAGCGTAGGGTTCAATGAAACGACCTTTATAGTAAAATCGGAGCAAGCAGATGTCCGATTAAGATATTTTACGCCAGGTCATGAGATGAATTTGTGCGGCCATGCCACCATGGCCTCGATGTATGCCTTGAAGACCAAAGGGCTGCTCCCTGACAAAGAAACCGTGTGGATTGAGACAAGAGTGGGCAATCTGCCGATCGAATTTCAGGATGCTCAGGGAAAGCTAACCATGAAGATGAAGCAGGATCATCCTCAATTCCTGCCCTTTAAGGGAGATGTTGACCGCCTGGCATCATCCATGGGCCTGCAACGCGAGGATTTGGATTTCGGAATGCCGATCGTATATGGAAGCACAGGGATATGGACATTGCTGGTACCGATTAAGGGGCTGGAGCCGTTTGGGCGGATGGTGCCTCATAATTCCATGTTCCCGGATATATTAACGGACAATCCGAAAGCCTCTCTGCATCCTTTTTGCCTGGAAACGATCGACGAGGCATCGTTCATGCATGCCAGACATTTCTCTTCACCGTACTCAGGCACTATCGAAGACCCGGTAACAGGAACCGCGTCAGGCGTAATGGGAGCTTACTACTTAACCTATTTGAATCCGGAGGTCTCCTCCGCACGATTTATCGTTGAACAAGGCAAGGAAATGGGGAAAGACGGTAAAGTCGATGTTCAAGTGAGTCGCTTTGAAGAGGCCATGGACGTCTATATTTCCGGTACGGCTGTATTCGTTAAAGAATTCGAGGTTAGCTATGATTCATAACGCAAGAACCTGAATACGGAGACGAAGGAGGGGTAAAGGTTATGAAGACATTCAAGCCGGAGATGACTTTGGATAAGGCGATAAGCCATCTCCAGCAGATTGAAGGAGAACCGGTGCTGAATGTGACCCCCATCGAGATGGGAGAATTAAGCAAGGTATTCAGTTATCGCAAGGGCGATGCCGATTATGTCATTCATTTTAAAGATAATGGGGACAGCCTTCATAAAGTAAACAAAATCTACAGTATGTACGGGGATCAATCCTTGCCCATTCCTCGAATCCATAAGATCGGAAGCGTGGGGAATATCCATTACTCGATTTCGGATAAAGTACCCGGTACGCCGATAAGCGCTCTTGAACCGGCACAAATTCAAGGGCTGGTTCCCGACATCGTCCAGCAATTCATGCGGATTCTTCAGATCCCAATCGGGGAGTCCCATGAGGGGTTCGGGTGGATTACTCCGGAAGGCAAGGCTGCTCATCGTTCATGGCCGGACCACCTGACGTCTGTATTCGATGCGGAGCAAGAAGGTTTCTACCATGGATGGCAGAGCCTGTATGAGCACAGTTTTCTGGAAAAAGCGTTTTTCGAAGAGATCTACCAAACGATGATCGAACTTGTTCGCTATTCGCCATCGGAGCGCTATCTTGTCCATGGTGATTTCCATTTGGGCAACATGCTTGGAGAGAACGAAAACGTAACCGGTATCGTGGATTGGGAGATGGCCATGTTCGGCGATTTCATGATGGACGTCTCCGTTATTCATATGTGGTATCCGATGCTGGGATTTCCCATGCGGCTGCAGGAAGCGATGGAGCAGCAAGGCGAGAGGATTCCTTATTTTGAAGAAAGGCTGCTGTGCTATCAGCTATTTCGGGCGCTGGACGGGCTTCGTTTCTATGCGAAGAAGGATGATCAGGGCAGCTATCAGTTCATGAAGAATCATATCACCTCATTATTAAAAGGATAGATCCCTTCGGGGATCTTTTTTTTGTTTATGAGCGAAATGTGCAACGAAAATGGTTACCTGACGAGTCCGGAATGGAAGGCCAGGAATACACTGGATTAGGTTGGAATGGAAGAGCCGGGAAGCTTCATGAATCCAGCGTTACCGAATAATGAATATGATGATGAATTTGGGGCGTTAAGATTCCGAATGGAGGTATGGGAATGGGGACGTCAAACTGGCAGAATTTATCGTATTGCGTGGATCTGATCCGCTATGTAGCTCCCAAGTCCGTTCTGGATATCGGGGTAGGTTTTGGCCGCTGGGGCATGATCTGCCGGGAGTATTTGGACGTATGGGAAGGACGCGTATTTCGCGCGTATTGGAACACGCGGATCGAAGGAATCGAGATTTACCCTGTCAATATCGATACCTACCACGAATGCTTCTATAATAAAATCCACGTTGCGGATGCTTACGATCATCTGCAAACGCAAGTCCAGCCGGGACAATTCGATTTAATCATTCTGGGTGATGTTCTGGAGCATTTTACAAAAGAGCGGGCGCTCGTCCTGCTGCAGACCTGCATTGAAAAATCCCGCTTTGTCCTGCTTAATATTCCGATTGGAACAGACTGGCCGCAGGGCGCTGAATACGGCAATGAGTTCGAGACCCATCGGAGCGAGTGGACAACAGAGGAACTGGATCGTTTTCCCGTAGCTGACAAGCGGCATTTTAAGGATTACATTAACCGTGATTTTTCCACGTATTTGTTTTCGATGCCAAGGAAGTAGGTTTCGTATGAATGGAGCACCTTCTATGAGGAGGGTGTTTTCTTTTTATTCTCTATTGAAAACATGGTATATTGGAAGAAACGATAGTCAATGAAGTATATGATATGGATAAAACATAGAGAAATGAGCTGATTCTATTCTATGAAAAAGATCGTTTTAGCTGGTGGAACTGGTTTTATCGGAACCTATCTTGCGAAAAAATTCACGAATGAGCAGCAAGCACAGGTACTTATGATCTCCCGACGGCAGGGTCATATCGCATGGAATGATCACGAAGCCATCGTCGCTGCCCTGGAGGGGGCGGATATGCTCATTAATTTAGCGGGCAAATCCGTTAATTGCCGTTACAATGAAAACAACAAGGAGCTTATTCTGAAATCGAGAACGGAGACAACGAACATACTCGGCAGCGCCGTCGAGGCCTGCCGTATTCCTCCGCGTACCTGGTTTAATTCCAGCACGGCCACGATTTATCGCCATGCCGAAGATAAGCCGATGACGGAGGAGCAGGGCGAGATCGGCGAAGGCTTCTCCGTCGAGGTTGCCAAGGAATGGGAGCGCGCTTTCTTCTCATTCCGATTGCCTCAGACGAGGCAAATCGCCCTGCGCATTGCCATTGTGCTGGGACCTGGCGGCGGTGTCATGACGCCTTATGTTAACTTGGTAAAATTCGGGCTCGGCGGCGTCCAAGGTACGGGCAAGCAAAGGTTCAGCTGGATCCATGTGGAGGATCTGTATCGCATGATTCTGTTTTTGCAGGAGAAGGAAGAGCTGAGCGGGGTTTTTAACGGTGCTTCTCCCTATCCGGTGACGAACAAGGAACTGATGGAGCAGCTTCGGCTTGCGTTGAATCGCAGAATGGGATTGCCGTCGCCTAAATGGCTGCTTGAGCTGGGAGCCGTGCTTATACGTACGGAAACGGAACTCGTGTTGAAGAGCCGTTGGGTGATTCCGGACAGACTCTGCAAGGCAGGTTTTCATTTTGCATACGATACGTTGAATAAAGCACTGGCCGACATCTTGAAACGATAAGGGATTTTGAGCGCGCGCCATGGCTCGACGTTGCAGAACATGACTACATATGGCAACAGAACGGATAGAATGGGTTTAATAGATGAGAGAGGGAGTGGTCCGATCATGAATCAGGAGTTTACGATTGTGGAGGTCGACCAATTAGAAACCGACACGCATCATCAATTAACGGAATTATTGATTCGGGTTGTAGAAGATGGGGCCTCGGTGGGATTCTTAGCTCCGCTGTCTTATGATGAAGCTTCCGCTTACTGGGAGGATGCGCTTGGCCCAGGGGTTACCCTGTGGGCAGCCATGCAGGATGGGAAGATGGTCGGCATGGTTCAATTGCAGTGCGCAACGAAAGCGAATGGCAGACACCGGGCCGAGGTTGCGAAATTGATGGTAGATCCGGCTTCCCGCCGCGGAGGTATCGGCAGAATGCTGATGCTGCATCTGGAGCCGAAAGCCAAGGCAGAGGGCAGAACCCTATTGGTCTTGGATACCCGGGAGGGGGACCCCTCTAACAAGCTGTATCAGTCTCTGGGTTACATCCAAGCTGGAGTTATACCCGATTATGCCATATCCTCTAACGGTGAGCTTGCCGGAACGGTGCTGTATTACAAGCGCATCTAAGATTATTTTCTCATTTATATCGTGGTCGGCTTTATCATATCCAACGGGGCATGGAAAGGAAATAACAAGCGATATGAAAGGATGACCAAGATCGATGACAAAGAGCGCAGGAACTTGCCGTAGCGGTGAGTTCTTTTTTTTTGAAGATATGAGAAAATGGTATACTGTTTTTTAACAGGCAATAGAGAAAGGATTGTGGTTATGGGTTACCAGCTGACTGAACGGGTGATCAAACTGTTATGCGGAAAAACCTCCTACGACCGCGGCGGGGTTTTATATAGAGATGGTTATGTTTCGATGCTGAAGCAGGATCCGGACGCTCGCAAATACGAGGCTGAAGTGAAGGATCAGGAGTCGGGAATCGCCTATGCGGAGATTGACTCGAACGGGGACGTATACACGGAATGCAGCTGCATCGACTACGGATTTTCCCGAAAGCGGTGCAGGCATATTGCGGCTCTCCTTCTGAACATACGGGATATTGAACAAACGGTTGAAGCTCCGATGCGCCCCTTTCCATCATTATTACATCCTTCCGCCAACGTGAACATGGAAGAGGGACAATTAACGCACCGGCACTCACCGGAATTTGGCAGAGGCTCGAACGAGAGAGAACGGGACGCGCTGCTCAGCAGCCAGCTGCTCGGATTGTTCTCGTATTCCGGCGGCAGGAGGGCTGCGGCGACATCCCGCTTTGATACCCGAGAGGTTCTGGAGATGGAGTGCATTTTCAAGCTATATCCGCACGGGGACCGGAAATACCTGTTCGGCGTCGAGCTGCGAGTAGGGAACAAACGCTTGTACATCGTACAGCGGATTCGGGAGTTCTTAGCGTGCGTGAAACGCGGCGCAGCCTGCGTGTTCACGAAGAATTTCACCTACGATCCGGAGGTGCACAGCTTCAAAAAGGAGGATGATGCGCTACTGCAGGAGCTGATCCGTATTTCCGATCATGAGAGCATGTATCAACAGTCACTGGACATTTACGCTTCGCCTGGCAAAAAGGGGAACAGCGACCGAATGCTGATCATTCCTCCTGCCTTTTGGCCTCAAGTACGGGAGGCGCTCGGTTCTTCGGATCGTGCCCTCTTGTCTATGGATGGAATTATGACGGATAAGCTGGAGTTCGCTCAGGAACCGATCCCGCTGCAATTCGAGTTCGATGAGGCTGCGGATGATCACTATCTGATGAAAATCGATGGGTTGGAGCGGATGACCGTGCTGGAGGGGTACGGGATCGTCATTGCGGAGGGCAGGCTGATACAGCTTGAAATGGATGCTTGCAAAAGGCTCGCCGAGATGAAGCTGCTGCTTGAACCTTCCAACACACCGCATATTCGGATACAGCCGGAGATGATGGAGTCCATCATGGAGCGGGTGGTTCCAGGGCTGATGAAACTGGGCAGCGTGCATGTGGCGCAGACCGTGTCCGACCGCATCGTCAAAACGCCTTTAAAAGCGAAGCTGTTTCTGGACCGTGTCCGCGGCCGGCTATTGGCCGGACTCGAATTTCAATACGGCGACATCATCATCAATCCGTTGGAGGGACACCGCGCCAAACGCAGCAGCAGCTCGATTCTCGTTCGCGATGGAGAGACGGAGCAGCAGATTCTGGAGCTCATGGAGAACGCCTCTTTTGCCAGGACTGACGGCGGTTTCTTCATGAATGACGAGGATGCCGAATATGAATTTTTGTATCATACGATTCCGCAGCTGGAGAAGCTGCTGGTGGTTTATGCAACGACGGCGGTGAAGGAGCGGGTGCTCACTGAACCGATGGGAGCCAAGGTTCGGGTGGAGGTCGATGAACGGACGGATTGGCTTGAACTGAAGTTTGACATGGAGGGCATTCGCGAAGCCGAAATCCGGGAAATCGTCAAATCGCTCGAAGAAAAGCGCAAATATCATCGGCTGCGAAACGGAGCGCTGCTTCCGCTGGAAAGTGCGGAGTTCCAGGCCATGGTTGCTTTAATGAACCGGGTGGGACCTTGGCTGTACGAAGGGGAGGGGACGCGGTTTAAACTGCCGGCGGTCCAAGGACTTCAGCTGCTGGATTGGGAGGATTCCGGGTCATCGGTCCAGCTTGGCCGTTCCCTGCGCCGGATGCTGCAGAATGTGAAGAATCCGGATCATTTGGACTTTGCCGTGCCGGCCAGCCTGGAAACGGTTCTGCGGGATTATCAGAAGTTTGGCTTCCAGTGGATGAAGACGATGGCCCATTACCGGTTCGGCGGCATCTTGGCCGATGATATGGGACTCGGCAAAACCATTCAGAGCATCGCTTTCATGCTGTCCGTGCTGCCTGAGATCCGGGAGCGTAAAGAACCCGCACTCATTGTGGCTCCTGCCTCCCTGCTCTATAACTGGTTTAACGAGCTTAAGAAATTTGCGCCGGAGATCAAGGCCGTCATTGCCGATGGCACGCTGTCCGAGCGCGCGAAGGTGATCCAGAATATAGGCAAAGCGGATGTTGTCATCACTTCGTACCCGCTGCTCCGCAGGGATATCCAGCGATATGCGAAGCTGCCGTTCTTAACCTTGATTCTGGATGAAGCCCAAGCCTTCAAAAATTACGCAACGCAAACGGCTCAGGTCGTAAAAACGCTCCATGCCCGTTATCGGTTTGCGTTGACAGGCACGCCGGTCGAGAATCGCCTGGAGGAATTATGGTCCATCTACGATGCCGTTTTTCCGGCTCTTTTCGGAGACCGTAAAGCATTTCATGAACTGCCTAAAGAAGCGGTGGTGAAGCGGGTGCGTCCGTTCCTGCTCCGCAGGCTGAAATCGGACGTGCTTAAGGAACTGCCGGAGAAAATCGAGACGGTTCAGGCTTCGGGCCTGCTGATCGAACAGAAGAAGCTGTATACCGCCTATCTTGCGAAACTGCGGCAGGAGACGCTTAAGCATTTGGCACAGGACGGTTTTCAGAAGAACCGGATCCGTATCCTGGCGGGCATTACCCGCTTGCGACAGATCTGCTGTCACCCGGCTCTGTTCGTGGAAGGCTATGAGGGCGGTTCGGCCAAGCTTGAGCAGCTGCTGGAAACGATCGAGGAATGTCGTTTTGCAGGGAGACGGATGCTGGTATTCTCCCAGTTTACAGGCATGCTGAACCTGATCGCCGGGGAGCTGGGATATCGGGGAATTCCGTTTTTTTACCTGGACGGACAAACGCCGGGATCGGAGCGGGTGGAGCTGTGCGATCGCTTCAACGAGGGGGAACGCGAGGTATTCCTGATATCGCTGAAGGCAGGCGGAACGGGGCTCAACCTGACCGGGGCCGATACGGTGATCCTGTATGACCTGTGGTGGAATCCGGCCGTCGAGCAGCAGGCGATGGACCGGGCGCACCGTATCGGTCAGAAGAAGGTTGTGCAGGTCATACGCTTCGTCGCCCAAGATACGATCGAGGATAAAATGGTGGCCCTGCAGCAGAAGAAAAAGGATCTGATCGAGGAGTTGGTACAGCCGGGGGAAGAGTCGCTTCCAAGCTGGTCCGAAGCGGAAATTCGGGAGCTGCTCGCGCTTCAGGGCTAATCGGACGGATAAGATGAACCGCGTTCCAAAAGGATGACAAGGAGCTGTTATTTTGAAAAAAGCCATGTTTCTCATACTCGCCGCCGTTGTGGTCGTCATCAGTTACCTGCCGCTGTTCCTGGACGGCTATGTTTACAATGAAGAGCAGGCGATACGGCGCGTTCACCCTGCGTATACCGGGGATAAGCTGTACGAGAGGTCAGAGGATCATCATAAGCTGATCGTCTGGCAAGATGGCCATGTAAAGACCGTCAACGTCCTGGAGAGCAAATGGGGACTGCTGCATAAAATTACGAACGCGGTCGCGCTGGAACCCAAGTCAGATGATGAACCTTTTGTACGAACCTGGTCTGCCAGCCATCGTGGTGACGGCATCTATGACACCCTGGTGGCAGTGGAGACGTCAGAACCCGAAAGCAAGAAAATCATCGTCACCAATGAGCCCTGGGACGATAAACCGATCGAAGATCTGGAACAGGTGAAGGCTTTGTCCGGGATTTACATGGAAATCGACGTGGAGCAAGGGTACGCCATCCATTATGAGCAGCTGCCTGCCGACCAGACCGGCGGCTTCATATTTCGGAGCATCGATGCCGAAGGGAATATCCTTTCCGTTCAACCGTAGCGGATAGGCGGGAAGCATAATCGCTGATATAATAGGATGTATGTGATGTATGCAGCATTTACTCCAGATATAGAATAGGACGGTTCACGGATGATCTCTTTTTTATTAACGTTAAAACGTCTCCTCAGCGGTTTGTTTCGAGCGTTCAAGCAGCGGTATTTTATGGCGCTGTTTGTGCTAATCGTCATCATGCTGTTATCGGGCACGATGTTTTATACCAGGCAAGAAGGCTTGTCGGTGCTGGATGCCCTTTATTTCTGCGTGGTGACCTTAAGCACGGTCGGGCATCCGGAATTCGTGCCGCAGACGCCGCTCGGAAAAACCTTCACCATGGTTTACATCGTCGTCGGGACGGGCTTGTTCCTCGGAATGGTCGGACAGTTGGCGTATGCTTTAATCCGTACGAATCAAAGAGAAGAGAAGAAGACAACGAATTCATAATGGAAACGAAGAAACAGCCCTGGCCCGGGGCTCTTTCTTTTTATGGACAGGCCGGATGCGGGATGCTTGGTTAATCGATCCACAGCAGGTCTATTCAACCGTCACAGCAAAATAAAAGCTGGCTTCTCCTTGATCCAGAGGCCATGTGCAGTGAATTTCGTACAGGTACGAGCCGGCTTTCGCTGGCACGGTATACCCATCGTTACCTGAATCCGTCAGGTTGAGGATGGTGAAGCCATGTATTCCTTCGGGTGGCGTCGATTGAATGTCGGCACCGCCTTGGACCACAACCGGCGTCATATCCTCGAGCCTGGGACGGGCTGCATCCGTCGTTGCGCAGTTATCTCCGTTGCACCAGGAATAACCGCCACGTTGCAGATTGATCTCGGTGCCGTCAATGCTTACCTTGGGCAGCGGAGGTTCGGCGGCCTTCACCCACAGGGTCTGAACGGCTTTGCGGGCATTTTCCTTCGAGATCGGCGTTACGTTCTCGGACCTGGATCCGATGTAGTACCCGGTACTGAACACCATGATTAGAAGAAAGATGTATAACACCGGCCGTATTTTTTTCATGTCCAGCTGTCCCCCCCTTTTATATCCTTTGTCTCATAACTTGCTAGAAAATATGTTATAATTTTGAAATCAAGCACTTCCATTATAAACCAATCAGGGATAACAAGCGTTATATATTATGAGATTCTTTGAAGAGGATGAAACCTATGACAATAAAATGGTTAGCGTGGGCCAAGGAGATGCAGGCCATCAGCCAGGCCGGACTGGAGTATACGAGGGACGTTTACGACAAAGAACGGTTTGAGCAGCTGAGGGAGCTCAGCATCCAGATCATGCAGGAGTATACCGAAGCAGGCGAAGAGAAGATCCGTACGCTGTTTGCGAGTGAAACCGGATACCAGACGCCGAAGGTGGATGTCCGCGGCGTTATTTTTCAAGACGGAAAGCTGCTGCTGGTGAAGGAAAAGGCCGACGGGGCCTGGGCGCTGCCGGGAGGATGGGCGGACATCGGCTTATCCCCTGCGGAGGTCGTGGTGAAGGAAGTGAAGGAAGAGGCCGGCTACGACGTCCGTGCAGGGAGGCTGCTGGCCGTATTGGACAAGAAATTTCATAACCATCCGCCATCGGCCTTCCACGTGTACAAAATGTTCATTATGTGCGACATTATGGGCGGAGCTGCAGGTGTGGGGACCGAAACATCCGCGGTCGGTTTTTTCCCTCAGAACGAACTGCCGCCGTTGTCCGAAGAACGGAATACCAGGGAGCAGCTGAAGAGAATATTCGAATTCGAGAACAACCCGCATTTGCCGACTTGGCTGGATTAAACCACATAACATAAAGGAGCGTAGACAATGTGATAGGCTTTAAACCTTATAAAGACGTACCGGATGAATCAGAAACCAGGCGTAAATTCCATGGACGGATCAATATTTTCTTTTTCAGCGCATTTTTAATCTTTTGCGTCATTATCGTTCGCCTTGCCATATTACAGTTCGTAGAGGGACCGGAGCTGGCAAGCCAGGAAACCGGGGGGGAGCAGAAGCATTTCCCGCTGCAGCCGATCCGGGGGTCCATCATCGATGCGTCCGGCACCAAGCTTGCATACTCTACGGCTTCAAATTCTTTATATATCACGCTCATGAAGGATTACAGCAAAAAGACGGACAAAGGAAAAGAAAACCGGCCGGAAGCGGAGGAGATGGCGAAGCGGCTTGTCCAGGCGTTTAACAAATATGGGGATCCGAACTTGGAACCGATCACCGTCAAAAAAGTGATGGACGACTTGGATTTGGAATATAACAAGCAGCATGGTTATGAGCCCAGACGCATCAAATCCGATTTGACGAAGGAAGAGATCGCTTATTTCATGGAGAACCGAGCCAAGTTTCCCGGCATCCAGATCGTGGAGGAGAATGTAAGGCACTATGATCCGGATACGGTGGCCGTTCAGACGATCGGTTTTCTAAAGAAGTTCAGAGGCTCCAAAGACCTTAAGGATTATGAGGCCATTGATCAGAGCAACAAGGATCAGAAGAATCCCGGCTTGATCTACACGGAAGAAGAGTGGATTGGCTATGACGGATTGGAGCGGATGTTTCAGGAAGAACTCCGCGGCAAGAGCGGGTATCTTAGCATTCCGATCAATCCACAGAATATGGTGGACGGCGTACCGACGATGGTCGCTCCTGAAAAAGGCCATGATATTCACACCACGATTCATAAAGACATTCAGCTTGCCACGGAGCAGGCCATCATGGATCAGCTTCAATATCTTCATACCCATCCGGTATCGGGTAAGTTACATAAGGATGCCTTAACTGGATATGCGGTCGCCATGGAGGTGGATACCGGTCATGTGGTCGCGATGGCGAGCATGCCGGATTACGACTCGAATGTGCGGGTAAATGGTGGCAAAATTACGCAGGATGTCGTGGACGCATCGGGAAACGGCACGATTACGATCTATGGATCAGGTCGCTCGGGAAACGGCTTTGAATCCATGATTTTTCTCGGTTCCGTCATTAAACCGCTGACGGTGCTGATCGGGCTTAATGAGGGGTTATTTGGCATTAATGACACTTATCCTGATCAAGGGTACGCCACCATAGGTCGGGAAGGAAGCGAAACGAGAATTTCCAACTCGAGCGGTCATCGAAACGGACCCATCAAACCTCAGCAAGCGATTCAGCAATCCTCGAATGCTTTTATGATTGATATGATCGGCAAAAGGCTAGTCAGCAAGTATGGCGGGGAGAAGGGCGTTACGGTCTGGGATGGATATATGGAGAAGTTTGGTCTTGGCGTCGTAACAGGGAGCGGTTTGCCCAACGAGCATAAAGGACTGAAAAATTATACCGATACCAAAGCAGCGGGAAGTAATCTGGCGGCGTTAGCCTACGCTTCCTTCGGTCAGCAGGGGAAATACACCCCTCTACAGCTTGCTCAATACACCGTTATGCTGGCGAATGAAGGCAAGCGGGTCAAGCCGCAGCTGGTCAGCAAAATCACGGACCAGGATGGCAACGTGGTCAAGGAATTCGGGCGCGAGGTCCTGAACGAGGTCGAATTCCCCAAAACGTACTGGCAGACCATTAAGCGGGGGATGAATACGCAGGGGCTGGCCGCATTCGATGATTTTAAATATGACTTTGCCCGCAAAACGGGAACCTCCGAGCAGGAGGCTAAGGTAAATGGAAGATGGCAAAAGATTGATAACGGCGTCTTCATCGCCTTTGCTCCGCGCGACAACCCGAAGCTGGCGGTGGCCGTCGTTGTGCCGGAAGGCGGCTTCGGCTCGCAAAGCGCCGCGCCGATTGCGAGGAAGATATTCGACGCATATGACGAAATTTACGGACTTGACGGAACGCCGCATCCGAAGAAAACCGAAGATCAAGCTAAGGATAACGGTGAAGACGAGACAGGGGACAATGAATAAACAGCGTAGACGCGGAATCGTGAAGTTTAGCGATGAGACACGGGGAGACTAAACCAATGATATGGGATGAAAGTATATCGGGTGCAGTCGGTTCATGTTCATCATTATTAAACAATACCATTCGCTTGTGGAAACGCATATAACGATAAGGCAGGCTGTAGAGGCGAACTTGATCCTCTCCCTCCTGCCTTTTTTGTATCTTATTTAATCAATAAGGATTGCTCCTGATCTTCAACACTTCCGCGAGAAAGGTCAAGGCCAGACCTTGGCCCCAGCCCTGGATTCGCTTATCGGGCACGCCTCTGTAACCTGCGGCGTCCTTCATGACGGCCGTCCCTGCAGATACGCCGGTTACGGTACCATCCTCGGTGATTTTGGCCAAGATGCCGTCAATCGATTTCTGCGTGTATTTATTATAGATGCGTCCTTTGGTCAGCAGGGCGGCGGCGATGCCGGCTGAGCCGGATGTTTCCAGCGGAGATTCGGGATCGGTCGTAATCGTATGCCACAGGCCGGATTCATGCTGCAGCCGGACCAGGGCGCTGAGCTGGTCGCGCAGCGAGCCTTCGATGATCATGAAGGACGGATGCGTGACCGGCACAAGCTCCAGGGCTCGAGCCATCGTGATGGCGGCCCAGGCATTGCCCCGGCACCAGAAGACGCCTGACATGTGGTTGGCGGCGATGTTGTCCCAGCCGTGGTAATACAGATTCGTGACAGGATCCTGCAGGCAATCCTCATGGCCGTGATACTGCTTCAAGCCATCCTCGAAGTAATCCTCCCGATCCAGCATCACGCCGATCCGAAGCAGGAAGTAGCCTGCCATGAACATCGTATCGACCCATGCCTGCTCCGGAAAGTTATACGTTTCGGAGTTCACCGTATGCTGAAAGATGCCGTTCCCGAAACGCAGTGCATCATGCGTGAGATACTCGGCCATTTCCTTGGCCGTTTCGATATACCGCTCATCCTCATAAACCTCGTACAAGGTCAGGAGGGAGTGGCCGATAGAGACCCCGTTGACGGACAGCTTCGGCAGCCCCTCTTCCATATTTTCGTCGACCCAGGCTTTCAGTTGTTCCAGATATTCCTTTTTGCCGGTGGCCTTGTAGGCTTCGCATACCCCGTAAAAGGCGACCCCACCCGGCCAATCCCAGCTGAAATCCATGCGAAAGGTCCGGTCAACCACGCGGTCGATGACATTCTCAATTTGTTGATCATCAAATACAAGTGCTGGCATGATGAGAAACTCCCTTCATATTCAATGGAATCTATGTGTATGGATTACCCTTTCAATCCCGTCGTGCTGATTCCTTCCACGATGTATTTCTGGAAGATAAAGAAGACGATGACGACCGGCAGCAGCGATAAGGTAGCCATGGCAAACATGCCGCCCCAGTTATTAAGCGACTCCCCGTCCAGGAATAGCTTCAAGGCAAGTGACACCGGATATTTCTCCGGATTGTTCAAATAAATGAGCGGATTGATGAAATCGTCCCATCTCCAGTAGAAGGAGAAGATCGAACATGTAATGAGAGCGGGCACGATCAGCGGGACAACGACCCGGAAGAAAATCCCGTACTTGCTGCATCCGTCAATCTTGGCGGCTTCGTCCAGTTCCTTCGGAATCGTGCGGATGAACTGCATGATCAGAAAGATGAAGAACGGGATGCCGAAGAATTGGGGAACGATTAACGGCTTGAAGGAAGACAGCCAGCCGAATTTGGCGAACATGACATATTGCGGAACAATCACGACATCATGAGGCAGCATCATCGTAATCATCATGCAGGCGAACCAGAACTGCTGTCCGAAGAACTTGGTCCGAGCCAATCCGAAAGCGACAAGCGCCGAGGAGGCGACGGCCCCGATGGTGGAGATGATGACAATGATGAACGAGTTCTTGAAGAAGGTGCCGAAGGTGGTCCCGGCGAATCCCTTCCAGCCCGTGGCATAATTCGAGAACTCCAGCCGGCTCGGAATCAGGCTGTAAGCCGTGGTGAATATTTCATGATTGGGTTTAAGCGAGCTGGTGACCAGCCACAGAATCGGATAGGTCATGCCGAGGGCGAACAATCCGACCAGGGTATGGTAGAGAACGCGTCTGGATTTGGTCATAACCGTCAATCTCCTTTCGACTCGTAATGAACCCAGCGGGTGGATGATCTGAAGATGAGCAAGGTCAGGACACCGACAATAATGAGCATGATCCAGGCAAGCGCCGACGCGTAACCCATTTCAAAATGCGAGAACGCCTTGCGGTATAAATAGAGCGAATAGAGCAGCGTTTGATCCAGCGGGCCGCCTTCGCCGCGGGAAATAATGTAGGCGGGGGTGAAGGTCAGGAACGCCGAGATCGTCTGGAGCGTCAGATTGAACAGAATGATCGGGCTGAGCATAGGCAGCGTAATCTTGAAAAAGCGATGGACCGCATTGGCACCGTCCACGCTGGCGGCTTCGTAGTAATCCTTCGGTATATTTTTCAAGCCGGCCAGAAAAATGATCATCGAGGAGCCGAACTGCCAGATGGACAATGCGATGAGCGTCCACAGCGCCGTGCTGGGATTCCCGATCCATGAGGTCGTGGAATGGAGCCCGAAGAGGGACAGGGCAGAGTTCACGAGCCCCTTGTCGCCGAAGATCTGCTGCCACATGATGGCCACGGCCACGCTTCCCCCGATGAGGGAAGGCAGGTAAAAGGCGGAGCGGTACAACCCAACGGCTTTGGTTGCGGTATTCAGAATCATGGCAACGAAGAGGGCGAATATGAGGCGCAGGGGAACGCTGGCGAATACATAGGTGAATGTGACCTGAAAGGACTTGCCGATCTTGTCGTCCTCCAGAAACAACCGCTCATAATTCCCGAGGCCCAGCCATCTCGGCGCTTCCATCAGATTGTAATTGGTGAACGAATAATACAGGGACGACAGGATTGGATATAAGGTAAAGATGAGAAAACCAAGAACGAACGGCGCTGAAAACACGTAACCGGTGATGTGCTCGTTCTCACGGAGCCTCTTCATAGATTTCAACCCCTACAATTCAGATTTGATTGCGCCCCGTGCAGGGGTCACTGATGTAAAAGGCATCTCTTGCACGGGAAAGACGTGCGGGAGATGCCTTGTCTAGCCGTATCCTGGTTATTGCTGAGACCTGGCCAAGATGGCATTCGCTTCCTTGCGGAACTCGGCCGCGGCATCTTCGATCGAGATTTTCTTGAACAGGATGCGTTCGCTGAGATCTCGCAGCAGCTTCTCGATCTCTACCGCACCGATCGGGTTAGGAGGATCTCCTGGCGTGCTGTTGGCCTCAGCCCAAGTGACATAGTCGAAAATTTTGGCTTCGTTCTCGGAGAGGAGCGGCTTCAGTGCTTCCTTTACCTTGGCGGATACAGGAACGCCGCGTTCACCCTTGATCAGCTTGTTGGCCTCGATGTCGTTGATGAAGAAGCTGATGAATTTGGCGGCTTCTTCCTTGTGCTTCGAGGTTTCGGTGACCGAGAAATACATCGAAGGTTTCAGGAAGAGACCGTCCTTCGTTCCGGGACCCGGCATCGGATTCAGCTCCAATGAACGGTCGGTAACCAGATTAGCCACGGCAAGGAACTGGTTGGACCAGCCGGTGCCCGAGATGGAATTGCCAAGGACGATTTCATCCTCCTCCGCTACGCCTTTCTTCTGGGCTTCCTTGTCGAGAGACAGGATATATCCGTTGTCGTACCATTTCTGGTAGCGGGTGAAGTAATCGATAAAGGGCTGGTCGTCGCTGTACCCAATCGTTTTGCCGTCAGCGCTGTACATTTTCTGGCCGATGGTTCTTAAATAGTACGGGAAGAAGACGTCATGCCGGTAAGCAAAACCTCCGATTTGAAGGCCTTTTTCTTTGGCTTGGGCCCCCATTTTGTCCATGTCGTCCCAGGTCCATTCCTTGGACGGAATATCGATGCCGTTCTTCTTCATCGTCTCGACGTCAAATGTGGTCTGGAGTGCGTTCACGCCGAGGTTCATGGCAACCAGCTTGCCGTTGACCTCACCGCCGCTCAGCGCATTCTCGCTGACGTCGGCGACATCCAGCTCGCCGCTCTCGGTGAACGGCTTCAAATCCGCCAGCTGATTCCGGCCTGCATATTGATTCAGGTAGGAGATGTCCATTTGGATAATGTCCGGAAGTCCGCCGGCCACCGCTTGGGGAGCAAGCTTCTTCCAATAGTCATCGAATGGGGCATATTCCGGTTCAATGGTGACATGCGGATTCTGGGACTCATACATTTCGATGACCTTCAAGGTATAATCATGCCGGGACTGACCGCCCCACCACGCAATGCGGAGCTTGACCGGATCCTTGCTATCGCTTGCAGCCGCCGGCGGCGTTTCCGTTCCCGTTCCGCCGTTTGCCGGCGGTTCTGCAGCGCCGCCGCCCGAACAGCCGATCAAGCTTCCGATCAGGGAAAACATCAGGACCGCGTTTAACACTTTTTTCATACCATTTCCTCCCCTTTGTTGATGGACCACGAATCATCGCTTTCAAATGTTAGTGCTTACATTCCCAATTATCTAGTTTTCAAGGAGAAAGAGTAAGGAAAAAAACCGTGCAGTTTGTTTAAAAAGCAGAGATGTACGTACAAGTTAATCGCTCTTTTTCATATATTCGGAGGGCGTACAGCCGATCTGTTTCTTGAACACTTGGCTGAAATATTGAGGATTATCGCCAAAACCGAGCCGCTCCGCCATTTCAAAAATTTTGATATCGGGATCGCTGAGCATCATTTCGGTTGCGCGTTTCATCCGAAGCTTCATCACGTAATTGGAGAACTTCTCGCCGGTCTCCTTTTTGAACAGCTTGCCAAGATAATCGGCGTTCATATACAGCATGTCGTTTGCCACCAGGTTGAGGGTAAGCTCCGAGTTGCCCAGCTGGTTCTCGATGATCTCCACCACCTTGCGCACGATGGCATTGTATTGGACCTTGTTCCGTTCAAAGTTTCGCAGCGTGATTTCCCGAACCGTTTCTTCCAGTACGCCTTGAATCGCTTGGAGCGTGCTCATCTCGGCGATTTCCGGGATTCGCGCGTATCGTTCCTGCATCTGGTCCGGATCGGTCAGCCGGATGAGGGATACGTATTGCTGAATGATATAGGATTTGGTCATCTCGATGCTCAGTTGCGCCCGCTTCAGCTCCTGAACGAACTCGGTCACGGCAAGCTCCGCTTCGTTTCGATGGCCGGATCGGACGGGCATGCACAGCCGCTCCTCATCAAAGACGAAGCTTCCTGCCAAACCGCCGCCGTGCAGCGTATCCTCGGTGGTGATCATTCCGCTTTCGTCCAGGTAGAATCGGTAGTTCAGGCACTGCAGCGTATCCCGGTACAGCTTCCGCGCCTGGGTAACAGGCCCGGGATCGCTGATCGCGATCGTGACGTCCATTTTGTAATATTGTTTAAACGTGCAGCGGATATCCTGGAGCTGCTGATGGAGCCGGTGCTGATCGTTACGGTTCTCGATCAGCACCAGGACCTGCTGCCCGATCGTCGTACTCAGCAACGTCGTGTCCAGCAGATCCTCGGCGATGTTCTTCACGGCGAATTGATGCTCGAATTCGACGGAGCCTTCCAGTTGGAACAGCAGAAGACGCACAGGCTGATCGAAATCGTATTCGAACAGGCTCCGGTACTCCTCCAGATCATGGCGCCCATAAGTCTTGTTGGTGACAAACTCCTTGAGCACCTGTTCTTTGACATGGGGCAGCACCTTCCGGAGCCGGTCCTTCATCTCCTGGACAAACGTTTCCTTGTTCCGGTCCTTGGTCAGCTCGTCGATGACCTCTTTCAGCGCTCCACCGATCTTGTCCTCGTCGGTCGGCTTCAGCAGGTAATGCTTCACGCCGTATTGCATGGCGCGGTTAGCATACTCGAATTCGCCGAAGCCGGACAGCAGCACGAATTTGATATGAGGATGGGAGGCGTGGGTCTTGGCTACGAGCTCCAGACCATCGAGCCCGGGCATGCGAATGTCGCAAACGACGATATCCGGGTTCTCCCTGACGATTTTTTCATATGCTTGAATTCCGTTCTGGGCGGTACCCGCCAGCTCGGTTCGGTATGCCGACCAGTCCACCATCCGAGATATGCCGTCCAGAATAATCCGTTCATCGTCCACGAGCAGTACTTTGTACATTCGAATTCCCTCCGTTATTTGGGTAAAGACAGAATCACGCGGGTTCCAAGACCCGGTCCGCTGTCGATGGATAAACCGTAATGGTCGCCAAAAGCCAGCTTGATCCGTTCTTCGATGTTTAACAGTCCGATTCCGTTGCCGCTGGTAGCCAAATCGCCGTTTCGCAGCCGCGTCAGGGTATCCGGCGCCATGCCGGGACCGTCATCCTCGACGATGACGCAGAATGCGGAAGGCGCCTCCTTGCAGGACAACGTAATTCGACAAGGGTCAACGGACGGCTCCAGCGCGTAATGAATTGCATTTTCGAGCAGGGGCTGAAGGGACAGCTTGGGTATTTTGCGGTGCAGATCCTGCTCTTGTACATCCAGCGTAAATTGTAGGCGGTCTTCGAACCGGAATTTTTGTATGATGACGTAGTTTCGGACGATCTCCAATTCTTCCCCCATTGTCAGAATGGGCTCTTTCAGACTGACGGAGTTTCGGAGAAGGAAGGCTAAAGCCTGCACCATGTCGGAGATTTGGGACTGCTTGTTCATCTTCGCCAGCCAGTTCACGGATTCCAGCGTGTTATACAGAAAGTGGGGATTGATTTGCGCTTGCAGCGCTTTAAACTCGGTCTCTTTGATCAACAGCCGGTTTGAATAGTTCTCGGTAATGAGGGCGTTGATTCGCTCGATCATAAGACGGAATGTGCGATGCAGCAGTCCCAGCTCGTTCATGGCGACGGGGGCTGCGTCTTGAGGCAGCACGTTGGCTTCCGCGAAGTTTCCTTTTTCCGCGAGTTTCATTCGGGTGATGAGACTTTCGATAGGACGTGTCAGCCCCCGGCTGAACCTGATGCCGAGCAGAATCGCAACCGCAAAAATAACGGTAAATACGATGATGACAAGCTCTTTAATGAATATGATTTGCTTGAAGGTTTGGTTAAAGGGCGTGACATTCATATATGTCCAGCCCGTGTTGCCCGATCGGTTATGCGCAATGAAGTAGGTGTGGCCATCGATTTCCCGGGTAAGGTACCCGTTTCCGGATGACAGGGAGGATTGAATGACCGCCGGATCGAAGTGCGGCGTAGCGGGATAAATCACATCCGCACCCGAGGTCACGAGCAGGTCGCCTTCCCCGCCGGCGGATTTCCGGACGATTTTGTCCATATTGATGCGAATGATGATGGTACCCAAGTAGTTAAGATCGAATAATGTGCCGGAATAGGATCTTATTTCCCGGGAAAGTAGCAGAGCCGGATCACTTTCGTCAGGGTAAATCCAGCGTTCTTCTCCATCGGCGTCACCGGCAAGCTGAAGAATCCGTTCCTTCTTGGCAGGATCAATCGGGACGACGCTGCCGACGTCCTGTTGATGGTCATATGAATCGATCAGGTGAATGGAGTAAAGCATAGGCTCGGAGCCGACATAATTCAGGAGGCGGTCTACCAAATGCTGGCGGAGGATGAGCCTGTCATAATCGGATTCGCTCCCGGCGATGGAACGCAATATATTCTGGATCTGGGTATCCGTAATGATATTAAAGGATAACTGTTCGACCCGCTCGAGCTCTGACTCAATCGCGGAGGAAGACAGGTGAAGGACCTGGGATGATTTGAGGTACAACTGCTCGTCGTAGATGGAGAAGGCATACTGCTGGACGATGACGGCGAACGCAAATGCCATGGCAACGATTAGGCTGATAAGAAGGGAAAGCTTGTTTTTGATTTTCATATTTTTATAGATCGTCATCCATTTTTGCACGGCAACGTCTCCTTGCACGGGTCCTAAAATGTTGTGTACACATTATGTACCGGGTTGTAAACGCTGTCAATACATGCGAGGTTATTCCAATACCCGGGATAATCGGTGCGGCTCTTCTTTATTTAGTCGGCTATTTGAACATGGAGGACGGTTATTTGAATGTATGTTCGGCGGTTGCTGCTCCATAATGGACCTAGATGAAATTTGACCGGGAGAGGTGAAGTTCGTTGCAAAACATGTATACATTCGATTTCGGTACGGAAGCGCCAAGCCATGAACATATCAAAATAACCGCCGAGACCTTATATACTTCCGAGCTTGGCTACGGATTCCATTCCCTATCCAACGTCTCCGCCGTGAATCGGGCGGGGGAAAAGGCATTAACGGGTGATTTTATCATACCGCTGAATGCTGCTTATCAGGTCGATGTGGCGGATGGCCTGTACACTTTGCATTTGTTGATGGGCGATGCCTGGTTTGATGCGGAAACCTCCATTCGGGGGACGGAAGGGCAGATGCTGCTGGATGGGAAACTCATCCCGGCAGGCCACTTTGAACGTTACAGTATGACGGTGCCAGCGGTTCAAGGGAAAATCGTATTGTACTTTTCTGGGCGGGCTCCCCGAATTAACGCATTGGAAGTGCTGCCTGCACCGCATGCGTGCCAGGTGTTTCTGGCTGGGGATTCGACGGTAACAAACCAGCCTGCGGACGGCTATCCCTATGCCGGGTGGGGGCAAATGCTGCCCGCATTCATAAAAGCGGATGCGGCCGTGAGCAATTATGCACGCTCCGGCCGAAGCTCCAAGAGCTTTATTGCAGAGGGAATCCTGGAGCAAATCCGGGAGAAGATGAAACCCCATGATTATATGCTGATTCAGTTTGGCCATAACGATCAGAAGCGCGACGAGGGGAGGTGTACGGAACCTAACTCGACATACAGGGAGTTTTTAAGACAGTGCGTGGACATGTGCCGGGAGAAACAGGCAACCCCGATTCTGGTTACCCCTGTTCACCGCCGTTCCTTTGATGGTAAGGGAAGGCTGAAGGACACGCATGGCGATTATATTACGGCCGTTCGGGAGCTGGCCGCGGAGGATCAGGTGCCCTTGGTCGATTTGGCGGCGCTGAGTCTGGAGTATTTTAACCGGCTGGGTCCGGAAGGGACCAAATCCGTGTTTATGTGGGGAAGGCCGGGAGAATTTATTCGGTTCCCGCAGGGGGTTATGGACAATACCCATTTTCAACAGCGCGGAGCGGCCCAATTGGCCGATATGGTGGTTGGGGCTTTGAAGAGTCTTGGACTCCAGCCGTTGTCCCTGTTTCTGCGGTAACATGCCGGGTCCGAACCTGAAAAAGGAACCTCGACGCCAATAGCGAATGTATTCTACATTACCCTAAATCATACGGGCGAGGAGCGAAACGCATGTCAAAAGGTGAAAAACAATGGATTATCCCCGACGGGTATATCCCTCCCGAAAGCAGCGGAGAACTAACCAGTCATGAATCCGTATGTGTTTTGAACTTATCTGAGCAGGACGTAGTGATTACGATTCATGCTTACTTCGAGGATCGTGACCCATTGCTAGGAATGGAAACCATCGTGCCGGCAAGAAGAACCAAGCACATACGGACCAGCTCGCTTCAAACGGACGAAGGGAACGTCATTCCTTCGGGTATTCCCTATGCCATGGAAGTTACAAGCAGCGCACCTGTGTTTGTTCAATACAGCCGGCTTGATTCCACTCAGGCCGAGAACGCTTTGATGAGCGTGATGGCGTACCCGGTAACCGGAACCTAAAGGATGGTGATTGTATGACACAAACTGTGATTTATACCTCAGAGCCCCCAGAGGATTTTCAGCAACTGGAGGCTTTGTACGCTTCGCTTGGTTGGAACTCTATTCATCTATCCGTTACCGAATTGAACATGATGTGCTTGAATAGCTGGTATGCCGTGTATGCGTTTGAAGGACAGAAATTAGTGGGCATGGGACGCGTGATTTCCGACGGGGTGATCACTGGCGTTATATGCGGATTAGGCGTACATCCTGATTATCAGTCCAGAGGGATAGGCCGACAGATCCTCCATCGATTGGTTGAACATTGCGAGAAATCCAGGGTGTTCCCGCAACTGATGTGTGAGGAAGGACTGGAACCGTATTACGAGAAACTGGGCTTTCATCGATTCACCATCGGGATGAAGAAGAATATAGGGCGATAGACGAAAAAGGGACCGCGGGGCGGTCCTTTTTTGCATGTTGGTTATACGGGATTTAAAATTTGGCATCTTTGATCATTTCGTAGACAGTCAGGGAATCCTCACGAACTTCCAGTGCGATCACGGTATCGTCCTTTTGGAAAAAGTGAACATGGCCCATTTGTTTTTCTTCCAATTGGGTCCAACCTGCGGCTTGTATCTCTTGGAAGTAGCGCTTAGGCGTGGCCAAGCCCTGTTCGCCGCCGATGCCCTTCACCTCGTATTTAGCGCCGTTATCAATATTAGGGTTCTCAGGTTCCGGAATGGTCTGCATTAGCGCTGCACTTTCCGGGATTGGAAAGTCGTCATCCACGGACGAAGGCTTGTATCCGTCGACGGGCTCCTCGTATCTTGGCGTGCATCCGAGCGCAAGCAGGAACAGAGGCAGCACAATAATGGCGGTTAAGTATTTTTTCATATGCATCGCTCCTTATATGTAAGGAACGCCGCAAAGCTGGAAAAGGTTGCATATCTTTTTACAAAACTGACGAATGATTCTTCGAATCACTATGCCAAGTGCGCGGATCATCGAATAAATCTTACTAGGCCCGTTGCTGCTGGATACGCGGGAGGGAAATAATGTTAAAATAGGTTAGGCGAATATAGGCTGCGTTGTGATTTCCGTGCCAGCCCCGGTAAAGAAAGTACATAGAACCAAGAAACGAGGCTGATGGATATGTTTCAGAATGACCCGCATTTGCTTATCACGGACCTTCCCGGTTATTCACCGGATATTAGCCGCTTGCTGTCGATGATGAATTATGCCAGGTTCACGACGCTGCAAGAGGTCAAGGATTTAACCATGGAGCAGCTCGATTTCGTCGCAGAAGAAGGGGGGAATTCGATCGGCGCATTGCTGCTGCATGTTGCGGCCGTAGAGTATGCGTACCAGGTCAGCACGTTCGAAGAGCGCGAATTAAGCCAGGATGAGCTGCGGATATGGGGGCCCGCCCTCAATCTGGGCGATGAAGGCAGAGCCGCGATACGAGGCCATGACCTCGACTATTATATCGAGCGGTTAAACGAAATCCGAAACCGGACCTTCGACTTGTTCCGGTCGGTTACGGATGAATGGCTTTATATCGAGCTGCCATTCTGGTATAACCAGCACGCAAATCACTATTTTATGTGGTTCCACGTCTTTGAGGACGAGATCAGCCATCGCGGGCAAATTCGTCTTATTCGAAAGAAGATGCCTCATGTTTTGAGTTAGGAGTTCTCCAAACAGCTGCTATTTGTACGTCATGCGCAATCACACGGCGGCACGATAGCGGCATCTCGCCGATACTTGGAGGAGGATGTTAGGTGCCAGTTTTGGGTGAAACGGCTCCTATTCGGTGATAATCTGATCAAAACAGGCGATTCTCTTGGATGATAGAGTAGTCGGGGATACCATGATTTTTTTATATGAGGTGATTGGATGATGAAGCCACTGTCCGTAGGAATCATCGGGACGGGATTTGGCAGAACGGTTCATGCTCCTATTTTTCAAGTGCACCCCGGGTTTCATGTGAAATCCATTGCCAGCGTTCATCGACAACGCACGGAGGACCGCACGTGGAATGGAATTCCGTATTACAGAAATTGGCGTGACATGCTGGATCGAGAGCAGTTGGATCTGGTATCGATCGTATCTGCACCAGGCCACCATTATGAAATGGCGATGCTCGCCCTGCAGTCCGGCTACCACGTCCTGACGGAGAAACCTCTGGGCATGAATACGGAGCAAACATTGCAAATGCTGGGAGAGTCAGAACGGCTGGATCGACAAGCTTTCGTTAATTTTCAATGGAGATGGGCCCCGATTAGGCAACGAATCAAACATATATTGAAGGGCAAAGAGTTGGGAGACATTCAGCATATCAAATATAACGGGAGTTTCTCTGGATACTCCGTTCTGACGGAGTCATATAGGGGGTGGGAAGCCCGAAGTGAGAATGGCGGAGGATTCCTGTTCGCGGTGGGTTCCCATATGGTTGATTCACTGATGTGGTGGATGGGCGAAGAGATAACGGAAGTGTACGGCGATATGAGAACTCAGATACCCTCATATCATGGGGATGCTGGTATTGAGATTAGGGATGCCGATGATGCATTTACCTTCACGGGACGATTTAAAGGAGGAACTTCGCTTGTTGTGGATGTGTTTTTTCCGGGAATTCACGGCATGGGTTGGACGTTGGAGATTTACGGGACCAAGGGAACGCTGATTATGCGAAATGACCAAAACCTCGAATGCAGCTTTGGCGGCGCATTTGAATCGATCGATATCGAACCGTTTCAACCCCCGGCAAATCTGGAAGCTCCGGCAGTGCACTATTATAACGGCTTCTATCAGATGATAGATGGCATATACCATAGTTTAACTGGAAACACGACGAGAATAGATTTACCGACTTTTGCAGATGGGCATAAGACCCAGGCCGTTCTTGACGCGGTGCGGCTTTCGTCCGAGACGCGCAGTCGAATCAACATTGACTATGGATCAATGCCATGAATTCGGTATGGTGTATAGTAAAACTCGAAGGAGGTGGTACCTCATGACTCAGCGCCGTTTACAGATAGGCATGTGGGATCAGTTTACGGAAGATCGATGGGAACGGCTTGCCGACAAGCATATCAGCGGGATGGAAATATGCAGCTTTCCGAATCGGGAGGCGTTGGTTGAGGTCAGCGATTTTTGCCATAACCGGCGGATCGCGTTCGGTGTTCATGCCCCGATTCTTCGTGAAGCGGGTTACCGGTTGCCACAAGTCAGTGCACCCGAACCCGAAATCTTTCGGGAAGCGCTTGAACAAATCTCGGCCGAGGTTCGGTTAGCCTCCGGCATGGGGGCAGATTATATACTGTTTCATTATCCGTTTTATCCGGTCTTTCAGGAGCCATACACGCCGTACCCGAGACTTCCTAGCCCCGAGGAGCGTTACAGTTACAGCCAATTGGGCAAAGAAAGATTCAGGGAAATGTCGAAGCGGTTATTTGAGTTTCTCTGTGAACTCCAGCTTCGCTATGGGCAGCGCATTGTGCTAGAGCATGATTTCTTTGGAGATTACGGGGATGTGCTGATCGATAGCTTTCACGCTTATCCCGACATCGGGTTTGTGCTGGATACGGCCAGGCTTGATATTGCTCACAGGGCCTTTCAAGGTTTTGACCCATACCCATTTCTCGATCGGATGGCGTCCCGGATTTATTTGGTCCATTACAGTAACGTATGGTACGAGAAGGACAAGTTCACGCATCATCTGCCGGTGCTGCCGGAGCATGATCATGATGGGAACTATGGAGAAGCCTGCGCCTATTTGCAATACGTTGCCGCTCGTAATTCACGGTTCCATGTGACGTTTGAACATAACGAGAGCCTGATCACTCGGCAGCAATTGCAGCAGATCTATGTCCGGACGGCATTCATGCTTAAAGAGCAGGGAGGGCACGTACTAATTCGGCCGTAAACGCGATAGACATATAGGGAGAAACAGACTGCAGATTCAATCGGTGACACGATATGGTACGACTTAGCCTGCAACTCAGGTGGGGAGGAACCCTCTATGATACAGAGCTTGATCGTTGTGTTTGTCCTGACGATGATTATTCATACGGCGGAGACGTTGTCGTACTCTGCGAGATATGCCGGAGTGAAATTGAACAAAATTGCGGTGGCGTTATCCTTAACCGGAATCATTGTGCTGGTTTCCCGAACGTCCAACCTGGTTCAAGCTCCGCTGACGGGCAAATTCGTGGATTATGCAAAAGTGGATCCTTCGTTTGACGTGCTCACCTATTTCAGGGCGATATTGCTGGCCGCATCCATCGGAACGATCGTTGCGATCGCATGGTTTCCTACCTTCGTCAATCTGTTCAGCCGCATTATCAGTAAACTGGAGGTCGCCGGTTCCATTCCGAAGCTTGTATCAAGCGTGACCATCGGGCAGCTCAAGAATACGCGGCATTACATCAGGAAACCGAATTTGAAGTGGAGCCAGTTTCGCTATTTAGGCGTACCTAAACGGTTCATTTTGCTGAATATCGTGGTTACGGCTTTTTACACGGTGGGTGTCCTGGCATCCCTGTATGCCGCACATCTCGTTCCCCAGTACAGCACCATGGCCTCCCAAGCATCCGGACTGATCAACGGGATTGCAACGATTATCTTAACGATATTTATCGATCCCCAGCTTGGTTTGATTACGGACAAAGCCACCCGTAATGAAGAAGCAAGAGAACAGCTGGGCAAGGTGTATACGATGCTGATGGTTTCGCGGTTTTTCGGAACGATGCTGGCCCAGCTCGTGATCATTCCGGCGGCTTACGTCATCAGTGAGATTGTGAAATGGATATAAAGACGGTGGTATTGGTTAGAAAACAAGAACGAGAGGGGAGGGGATCATGATGACGCGTAAACGTCTGGCGATGGAATCCGTGCTGTTTGCCGCAGCGATATATATAGGCTATTTTGCGTTAATGATGCTGCAAGGGATGGTGCTAACACAGAGACATGCGCAGGATCTGGATCTAACCCAGCAATATGAACGGATGGAAACCCTGCAGACCCAGGTAACGTTTGGAGTGATGGAGCGGAGCAGCGGGTGGCAAACAGCAGCAGCGATCGGAGGCTTCGTTCTATTGGGCGGCTTATATGGTTACATAAGATGGCAATGGACCAAACGGAGATCGCAGTCATAAATTTGAGGTCTTAGAGCACAAACCCTGTCATGGATTTTCGTCCACGGCGGGGTTATTTATTTCGTTCCACGGATCGCTGTCTCGAGGCGCTCAATCGCCGGATATACCGGATAATTGGGTGACCCAATTATCCGGTATTCACTGCCTTATAGGTCAAAACTACCGTAATTTTATCGATGAAAGCGCTACATTTATGCTTGACAGCCTATTCAGATGCGTTTATGCTAAACGTGCGGTTAATTGGATCACCCAATTATCGTTTGCGCAAGTAGGGATAGAGAGGGTAGTCATATGACCATTAAGAAGATTAAATATCATCGGGTGTACGAGGATGTTATTGAACAGATCAAGAATCTGATTCTGGAAGGGAATCTGGCTCCGGGAGATGTCCTGCCGACAGAACGGGAGTTGGCCCAGTCCTTCGGCATTAGCCGCGGAACATTGCGGGAAGCCTTTCGTATTCTGGAGCGCGAGGGATTGATTGAAGCCAGACCGGGCGGCGGACGTTTCCTGAGCAAGGCGCTGGACGTTGCCGAGGATCGCAGCCGTATTCTGGACAACATTGAACGCGCTACCATCATCGAGTTGTTAGAGGCGCGGGAATTGTTCGAGACGGGAATCGTGGAACTGGCGGCGAAGCGGGCAACCGATGAGGATATTGCCGAGATTGAGGCCGCCTTCGCGACATGGGGACAGATCGATCAGAACGCGGAGGATCGCTCGAAGCCGGATCAGGCATTTCACCTGTCGATCGCCAAAGCCACGCATAACGTGGTTCTTGTCAATATGATTGAACTGCATATGGATTTGCTTCAGCGGACGCTGAGCAAAACAGCGCAGATTCCGGGGCGAAAGAGCGAGGTCTACGAAGAACATTTACTTATTATGCAAGCCATTAAGGAACGGGATCCGGTAAAAGCGAAGCTGGCTTTGCTGAACCATCTTAGCCGGGTTAAAGAAAACATACAGAAAAACCACATTCATGTTTAAGAGGGGGAAAATGCACCCCCTTTTAGCACAAATTGGATAATCCAATTATCCAATGGTCATGGGTGAATATGTGGGTAGAGAGGGACTGCAGATGAATACAGACATTCGAATTCTATCACCCTGCGGCATGCTGGGATATGGCTTTCCTGAACAATCCTTTATGAACGGACTGGCGTTTGAACTGCACGGCATCGTCGTGGATGCAGGATCTACGGATGGCGGACCGCATAAGCTGGGCGCCGGCGTATCGATCGTCAGCAAGCGCGCGGTTAAGAAAGACCTGGACATCATGATCACCCAGGGTTTGCCTCGGAAAATTCCGATTATCATCGGATCGGCCGGCGGCTCGGGAGCAAGGACCCATGTGAACTGGACGCTGGATATCATTGATGAGATTTTGGATGAGCGGGGTCTTCAGGCCAAGGTGTCCGTTATCTGGGCGGATTTTACGCAGGAGGAAATCCATCTGGCAAGCGAAGAAGGGAGAATCAAGGGACTGAGCCCGAACATTCCGCCACTGACCCGGGAGCGGATTGATTCCACGAACAGCATCGTTGCTCAGATGGGACACGAGCCTATTGTGGAAGCGCTTAAACAAGGCGGGGACATCATCGTATGCGGCCGGGCTTATGATCCGTCCCCATTCGCGGCGATCGGGATCTATCATGGCAAGGACCCGGGGCTATCCTATCATCTGGGAAAAATATTGGAATGCGGCGCACTGTGCGCCGAACCTGGCACAACCAAGGACAGTATTCTTGGCACGATAAGCGATGATTCGTTTACCGTTCAATCGCTTAATCCGAACCGGACGTGCAGCCCGACCAGCGTTGCCGCCCATACCTTCTATGAGAAGGAACATCCGTATATCCTGCATGGTCCCGGATTCACGCTTGATTTGGAGAACTGCCGATTCGAGGAAGTGGAGAAAGGCGTCGTTCGCGTGACGGGCAGCCGATTCCTTCCGGCGGAGAAATATTTCATCAAGCTGGAAGGCGCAAGACGCGTCGCGTATCGGACCTTTGTGGTTGCAGGGATCCGGGACCCGATCCTGATCGGGAAGCTGGAAGAGGTTGAAGAATATGTGCGCAACCAGGCGCGGGAATATTATCGGGAAATTCCGGAATCGGATTATCGGATTCAATTCTACAACTACGGCAAGAACGGCGTTCTCGGAAGCAAGGAGCCCGAGTCGTTCGACGGGCACGAGATCGGCGTCATGTTCGAAGTGGTGGCCAAGACGCAGGAGTTGGCAAACAGCATATGCGCGACGGTGCGTTCCACCTTCCTGCACTACGGCTACCAAGGCCGGAAATCAACGGCAGGCAATCTCGCATTTCCATTCGCGCCAAGCGACATCGAGTTCGGTCCTGTGTATGAATTCTCCGTCTACCACCTGATGGAAATGAAAAATAATGCTTTTCGTATAGAGCATCGATAAGGAGGATCAAACCATGACTCAACTCGGCGATTTGGCGAAGGTGCTGCGAAGCAAAAACTCGGGCCCCTTCGAAATTACATTAGACGTGTTGTTTGATTCCAAGGAGCAATATGACAGAGTGAAACAGTCCGGCATCATATCCAAACGGACCATATGCGAGCTGTATCAAATACGGGAGGAGCAGATTCATCATCTGGTGTTTTTCGACCAGGCGCTGGGTTTCAAGATCACGATGTCGCGGGACATATCGTCGGGCAGCGTCGGCGACCGCGACGTGTACGGTGCCCAGCAGCATGCTCCCCTCATGAAGTTATCCATCGAACATGGGGAGGAGGGGTAAAGCCATGAAGGTGTTAAGACGCATAAGGCAGGATTGGGTATTATACGCGATGCTGTCGCTGCCTCTGCTCTACTTTTTTGTTTTTCACATCATTCCGCTGTACGGCATGAAACTCGCCTTCCAGGATTACCGGATTCTCGGGGATCATGTGTGGGTCGGGTGGAAGCACTTCAAGACGTTGTTCAGCTCCCCCGCCTTCGCGAGCGTGCTGCAGAATACCATCATCATCAGTTTGATGAAAATCGTATTCGTGTTCCCGATTCCGATCATGCTGTCGCTTCTGATTAATGAAGTTCGGAGCTCGAAATACCGCAAATATGTGCAATCCGTGGTTTATCTGCCGCATTTCCTGTCCTGGGTCGTGATTGCCGGGATCTGGATCAGTCTATTGAATCCTGCCGAAGGCGGAGTCAATCTGATTGCGAATTTCTTTCAACTGCCATCCGTGGATTACATGACCAGCAAGGAGCATATCCGTTGGGTGCTCGTATTCTCCGAAATCTGGCGAAGCGCGGGTTGGGATTCCATCATTTATCTGGCAGCCATCATGAAGATCAGCCCAGGATTGTATGAAGCAGCCAAGATCGACGGGGCGACCCGGCTGCAGCAGATGAGGTACATCACGCTTCCTCATTTATACAGCACAGTTGTAACCGTCTTCATTCTGAATCTGGGTTTCTTCATGAATGCTGGTTTTGATCAGGTGTTTAACTTTATGAACGATTCCATCATCAGTGTGGTCGATATTCTGGACACGTATGTGTACCGGATCGGTATCGGAAACGGGCAGTTTGCTTATGCAACCGCAGCGAGCCTGTTCAAGGGCGTGATCGGCATCATTCTCATCCTGGGCACGCATTTCATCTCGAAGCGCTTCTCGGGCAAGGGCGTCTGGTAAAGGAGGGATTTACGATGAGACGGCTTGAAATTTCCAAAATCGTCATTTATCTGATGTTGTTTGTATTTACGCTCATGGTCTTGGTTCCTCTCCTGAATCTGCTGGCGCTGTCTCTGACCGACCCCGGCAAAGCCCATCTGATGGGCGGTCTGGACATCATACCGAAGGGATTCTCAACGATCAACTACCAGCTGTTGTTGTCCAATCCCTTGATCACGGGCAGTATTCTGAATTCGGTATGGATTACCGTGGCAGGCACATTCCTGAATCTGCTGCTGACCTCCATGGCAGCGTACGTGCTGGCCAGAACCGAGTTTATCGGGAAAAAGGTCGTGTTGTTTTTCCTGATCGTCATTATGGTATTCGAGCCGGGCATGATTCCCGAATACCTGCTCGTGAAGGACCTCGGACTGATGAATACGTTAACTTCACTGATCCTGTATAAAGCGATCAACGTATACTATCTCTTTATTCTCATGCGGTTTATTCAGGACATCCCGGAGGAGATTCTGGAGGCATCCCGAATCGACGGGGCAGGCCATTTCCGTTTGTATAGCCGCATCATCCTGCCGCTCTCCAAACCGGGTCTGGCGACCTTGGGCTTGTTCTACGGAGTATATCACTGGAATGAATATTTCCGGGCGACGCTCTATATTTCGGACCCGACCAAATGGCCGCTGCAGGTCGTGCTCAGGCAGTTTGTTGTCCGTAAGGACAATACGTCCCTGATCGGGAACCAGAACATGTTCGACAGCTCGATCAATTTTGATTTCGCTTCCCTGCAGGCAGGTACGATCATGATTGCGATTGTGCCGCTGTTATTCCAATACCCGTTCATTTTGAAATATTACGCCAAAGGCGAACTGGAGGGCGGAGTCAAGGATTAAGCTAAGGAAGGCAGCATACTTAAGGCATGAATGTTCAAATTCAAAAAAGGGGAGAAAGATGAACATGAAAAAATTAAGCCTATTATTAATCGTTGCCATGCTGGTTATGGTCATGTCGGCATGTACATCGAATTCGAAGACGCCGGGAGCGGGCCAGACCGAGCCCGGGACCGCGCAGCCTGAAGGAAGCGGTGATCCGGTTACGCTGAAGATCGTGTACAAGGATGAAGGAACGGCGAATCCCGTTTCCGTTAAATTCTTCGAGACTTTGGAGAAATCCCTGGCCGAAGACGAAGGCTTGAACGTGAAGTTCGAGCTTGTGGATCTGGCACAGGGCAGTTATGCCGAGAACCTGAATCTGCTGCTGTTGGGCGGAACCATTCCGGATATTATCTACTTCCAAGGCGGCGACCAGCAAATTGCCGAACAAGGCCTGCTTGAAGATTTGACGCCTTACATTGAAAAATCCACTTACATTAAAGATATCATCGAGCCGCATAACCAAACGCGGATGGCAAGCTATCCGTATCTGCTGTGGATCAAACCGCTCGCACCGAAGACCCCGGTCATCCGGGCCGACTGGTTTAATGCCATGGATAGCTCCAAGGCCCTGATGGAGAATCCGACCGTCGACAATTATTATGCTTTCTTCAAGGAATTGGTGGAGAAGAAGCCGGGTGAAGGCAAGCCGAGTTACGCGCTGACGGCAGCAGGCGATATTGCCGAGATCAATTTCATTTTCAATACGGCTTTCGGTTTGGATACGACCTGGCTTAAGAAGGAAGACGGCACTTATGAGTACTCCAAGGTTTCCCAGAATGAAAAAGAAAAGCTGACGTTCTACAACAAGCTCTACAAGGAAGGATTGCTGGACCCGCAATTCATTACGAAGCAGTGGGATACCAAGGAGGATGCCTTCTATAAAGGGGAAGCTGCCGTTATTACGGGCACAGCCGGCAAAATCATCGATTTGTATGACGGAAGAATGCAGGAGCTCGGCGGAGAAGACGCTAACCTGATCGTGCTGCCGCCTGCCAAGGGTGAAGCTCAAGGCTTCGGGGCAACCGACGTGACGAAGGAATCCAGAGGACTTGCGATCTCTTCCCAGTCTCCGCATAAAGACGTGGCGTTCAAGGTCTTTGATTACCTTGCAAGTCCGAAGGGGCAAATGCTGGACCGTCTCGGTTTCGAAGACGAGCATTATAAGGTCGTTGACGGCGAGATCGAGCTGAACGAGAAATACTACAGCGAATGGTATGCGCGTTTCTGGGAGCCGACCGAGATCAAATCCGAAACGCCTTTGAAAACGCCGCTATTGGGTGAGCCTGGAACCGAATCGTTGAAAATGGCTGGCGATTTCTACACGGAAGACAATAATTTCATCATCCCTGAGCAATTCATTGCGAACTGGGATGCGATGAACAATCTGTACAAGGAATATTCGACGGACTTTATTACAGGCAAGAAGGATTTGTCCCAATTCGACCAATTCGTTGAAGCATGGAATGCTGCAGGCGGAGCAGAGATAACGAAATACGCCAACGAAAACATCAAGTAAGGAGCCTATAACTATGACTTCGTTTCGTGACCGGGTGAGGGGCGTGGTGATATCCACCGCGCTCGGAGACGCAATGGGAGCTCCAATCGAGAAATTGACGTACGAGGAGATCAAGTCCAAGTACGGACGCGTGGAATCCCTTATGACAAGATGGCATAAGATGGACCTGCCCCCCGACGTCCGGCTTGGCCGGGTAAGGGGCGACGGCATTGTCACGGACGATACGCTGATGACCATTGCGCTCATGAACGTGTATCTTACCGAGGGCAGGCATCTGGATGCCTATGATATGGGCAACGAGTTCGTGAAGGAGATTGCGTTCCGCAAGACGTTTGTCCCTGAGCTGAATGAGGAAACGTTGATTATTGACCGATTGTTCTATCCGGAAAAATACATCTTCATGCGTCATGTGCTGGCCAATTGCGATCCGCGAGAAGGCGGCATCGGGAATATGGTGAACTGCGGGGCGGCGATGTACATCGCCCCGATCGGGATCGTCAATGCGGGCAATCCCAAGGCGGCCTATGATGAAGCCATCCTGTTTGCGATGGGTCATCAGAGCAGCTACGGCCTGGAAGCCGCGGGCGTGCTGGCCGCTTGCGTGGCGAAGGCCTTTGAGCCAGGGGTGAGTGTGGACGATATTGTCCGCACCGCCATCAGCCTGGCGAAAGACGGCACGAAAGCGGCCATTGTGGAGATGACGCAAGCCGCGCGCGATCTGCGGCAGGAGCGGGATGACATGGACAAAGTGATCGAGGTATTGCAAGCGATCATGCTTAAATATTCGCCGATGGGCGATGACGTGAGCCGCCATATCGACAAGGTCGGCATCCCGAGCAACCATTATACGCCAAGCCGTTTATGGTCGATTGAGGAGCTGCCGATGGCACTGGCGTTCATCGTGCTCAATGACGGAGAGTACTACCGTTCGATCCTGGACGGGGTTAACTCCGGGCGCGATACGGACTCGATCGGCGTCATGGCCGGGGTGATCCTGGGCGCCATGTACGGTAGCGAGGTCATCCACAAGGAAGATATCGAACAACTGAATAAGGTGAATCGTTTGGACCTGTGTGCCATCGCCGACCGGTTCAGCGGCATTGCCGCGAAGATCATCGAGGAGGATCTTCGCATCAATGAATCTCGGAAGAATATTGTGAGCCCATAGTTTTTTTGCAAGCTATTGGAATTCAGCGGAAGTAGAGGAATGGTTGATACAGGAGGGAGAGCAAATGATACCTAAACATTATGTAGAGACGGTATATGCGGGATTCATCGGCATGAACATTGGCATAAGGCTCGGTGCTCCCATCGAACCGGTAGCTTGGACGTATGAACGCATTCGGGACGTATACGGCGATATCCGGGATTACGTGAAGCCGTACAAAACCTTTGCCGCGGACGATGACGCAAACGGTCCGGTTTTCTTTATTCGCGCGCTGTATGACGATGCGACGGACCGTGAGCTTGCGCCTGAGGATGTGGGTAAGGCATGGCTCAATTACGCAAGGGAAGGGATCGGCATGTTCTGGTGGGGCGGCGAGGATATCAGTACCGAGCACCGCGCCTATGTGAATCTGCGCAAAGGCATCCCGGCCCCTCGTTCCGGTTCGATCGAGGTCAACGGCACGGAGATGGCGGAGCAGATCGGCGGCCAGATCTTCATCGATTCCTGGGGCTTGCTGTTCCCGGGACAAGCGGAGAAAGCGGCGGATTACGCGGAAAAAGCGGCCAGCGTCTCCCACGACGGCAACGGGCTGTATGGCGCCCGCTTCATGGCCGCTTGCATAGCCAAAGCCTTTAATGCTTCATCCATGGATGAGATTATCGCGGAAGGTCTGCGCATGATTCCGGATGACTCCACCTATGCGCGCGTGGTCCATGCGGTGATGGACTTCCACCGGGAGCAGCCTTCCGATTTCCGCGCTTGCCGCCAATACTTGGAGGACCACTGGGGATACGATAAATATACGGGCGTATGCCACATTATCCCGAATGCCGGGGTGTGCGTGCTTGCCCTTCTGTATGGCGAGGGAGATTTTGCGCGCACGGTCGAGATCGCCTCGATGTGCGGCTGGGACACCGATTGCAACGCAGGCAATGTGGGTACGATCCTCGGCGTTTACGGGGGGCTGGCGGGGATCCCGGATCATTACCGCAAGCCGATCAATGACTTCATCGTGGCTTCCAGCGTGTCCGGCTATTTGAATCTGGTGGATTTTCCGACATTCGCCAAAGAGCTTTCACTGCTTGGCTATCGTCTTAACGGAGTGAAAGCACCTGAAGAGCTGGTTCGTCGGGTGAAGCAGGGCGAGGTGTACTTTGATTTCGACCTGCCTGGATCTACGCATGGCTTCCGGACGAGCCATGCCTTCAAAACGCCGGTCGTTCGCCATTCGACGAAACATGTTTATGACAGCAGAGGATCGCTGGAAGTGGTTTTTGACAGACTGGTTGAAGGCGACAGCAGCAAAATCTATTTCAAACCGTTCTACCGGCGCGCCGAGTTCAACGATGAGAAGTATAAGCCGACCTTTGCGCCGCTGGCCTATAGTGGACAAACCGTATCCGCCCACATTTATGTGGACCAGTGGGAAGGCGCACCGGTTACCTTGACTCCGTATGTGCGCAATACCTATACGCAGGAGGACGTGCGATTGGCTGCGTTTACTCCCGTGTGCGGAGAGTGGAACGCGGTGCAATTCGTCATCCCGGACACGGATGGTGCCATGATCGATGAGATCGGCTGGATCTTGGAGAGCCCGTCGCCGCTCTTAAACCGTGCTATCGGAAGTTTGTTCGTCGGGCAATTCCGCATCACGGGGGCTTCGAACTATGCGATCGATTTTGCCAAGCAGGCCAAAGAGTTCGCTTCCGTCACCCCATTCTCGCATCATCGCGGGAAATGGGAACTGCGTGACGGTGCCCTGCATTGTTTCTCTGAAGGGGATACCTCGTCTTATTCCGGCAATTATTATGCCGGAGATATGGAGATTGAGGCGACCATCAAACCGATATCCGGCACCAGCCATTGTGTTATTGCAAGGGCGCAAGGCGTCATGCGTCATTATCTGGCCGGCTTCGACGGCCCGAACGCCGTATCGTTTATCAAACAGGATTTCGGAATCAAGCGTTTGATCACGGCAAAATACGATTGGGCATTGGGTAACGAATACCGCCTGAAGCTGGTGTCCGAGAGGGACAGGTTCATCTTGTATATTAATGGAGAGAATGTGCTGGAATGCAAGGAAACCACCTATGCTCACGGCATGTTCGGTTTTGGTTGTCTGGAGGATGGCGAGAACGAGATCAAGGAAGTTCGCGTCCGTACATTCGAGCCGAAGCCGGTTTAACAGAAGGGAGCGGGTTAACTTTGCGCAAGCTGGTTGTCATTGGCAGCATTAATATGGACGTTGTAAGTAATGTAGCGCAGTTCCCCCAGCCGGGGGAAACGATTCACAGCAGGGACGCACAGTTTTTTCCCGGAGGCAAAGGGGCAAATCAGGCTGTGGCCGCAGCCTTGGCAGGTGCCGATTGCAGCATGGTCGGCGCCGTGGGCCTGGATCCTTTTGGAAGCACCTTGGTTGCTTCCTTGGAGGAGCGCGGCGTTGGCGTCTCGTCCGTTCTCGCTAAGGCAGGCACATCCGGAATCGCGATCATCACGGTCAACGAAGAAGGCGAGAACTATATCGTGCTTTCGGAAGGAGCCAATGGGCGGCTGACCGAAGAGGATGTTGCCGCCGAAGTCAATTGGGACGGGGTATATGCGGTGCTGCTGCAGAATGAAATTCCGTGGCAGACGACACAGCATGTCATCCGATCGGCCAGCAAGGCAGGCGTTCGCGTCTGGCTGAATCCGGCCCCCGCGCGAACGATTCCGCACGAGGTGTTTCCGCTGCTGGATACATTGATCGTAAACGAAACGGAAGCAGGCGTGGTTAGCGGGCTGAGGGTGGAGGACGCGGCTTCGGCCGAGGATGCTGCAGCATCGATCATCGGAAGAGGCACTTCCAACGTGATCATCACCCTTGGCGAGTTAGGGTGCTTCTATGGGAATGCATGCGGCGAGCGTTTTAACGTCCCGGCTTTCCGCGTCAAACCCGTGGATACCACGGCGGCAGGGGATACCTTCATCGGTGCTTATGCGGCAGCTTGCACGGAGGGGCTGGATACGGAAGCAGCGCTGCGGTTTGCGACAGCAGCTGCTGCATTGACGGTGACCCGTCCAGGCGCTCAATCCTCCATACCGGCTAAGGAAGAGATTGTGGCGTTTATGAATACATGAAGCTGCTAAAGAGAGGGCGTTTACGGATGCCTTCTCTTTTTGTTATATAATGCAAGATTCCATGGGAGCTGCCCGACATGTTATGCCGAACCCTTTCATATATGTAAGAGTGACGATAATGAAGCTATGAAATGGGGGATCTGGCAAATGGCAAAACAAAAAAGAGGCAAATCCTTATGGCACTTACCGACTCGCGCACGCGGCACATGCCCGGTGTGCAAGAGTACCCGGACCAAACTGTTGTATCCTCGGACCAAATCGGACGGGACTGCCCTGAAAGTGTGCAAGCGCTGCGACGGGGCATCGCAGGAGCGGGTGGATGCGGCTGTGTAAGCAGCTTCCCGATACAAGGAAGGACTAGAAGTCAGGGATTATTTGGAATATAATAGTGTAATCCAAGAGTGCATAGGCCGTATTCCTCGTGAAGCGGTCTATGCTTTTTTACACGGATCAAGGTTCTCTGGGGCATGCTCCCGCATATTCGGCGGGGTTCGTAAACGTGAGGGACCTGGGGAAGACACGATTACAAGCAAGCTGGGATTCATATCAACCATTCATGGGCGGTGAAGGCATGTTAGAGGAACGGTTAAAGGAATACATAAGGCAGCACAAGCCATTGATGGCGGATTTGGGCATCGTTCGGGATTTAGCCCTGCCGCAATGTTATATTGCCGCAGGTTACATTCGAAATTATGTATGGGACATCCTGCATGGATTAGACGGGACGGACCGGCATACCGATATCGATGTCGTTTACTTCGATCCGGAGGATGTGTCCGAAGAACGGGATGCTGCCCTGGAACAGCACTTAAGAATCTCGACGGCAAACCCGAAGTGGTCGGTCAAGAATCAGGCCAGAATGCATGCCAAGAACGGAGACGAGCCCTATCATTCGACCCATGCAGCGCTAACCCATTGGCCGGAGACGGCCACCGCGGTCGGGGCCAGACTGAACGTCGAAGGGGAGCTTGAGCTTTGCTGTCCTTACGGATTGGATGATTTATTCGCGCTTCGGGTTCGAAGAAGTCCTAACTTTGATAAGCGGGGCTATTATTTGGAACGGGTACGCAAGAAACAATGGAAGGATCAGTGGCCGCGTTTAGCGATCATCGAGGATTAGATAAGAGTTCGCCGAGTAAGAGATACGATCGGCAAGGATTTAGGCATTCTTATGTGGAATTTGTTAGAAAGCAGCTGATAACGGCAAAAACAAGGGGTTATAACATTGAACATATACGACCGTGCTCGGGAAAAGGAAAAGTCGTATCACGAGAAATTGTATGAAGAAGCCGTATTGTTTGAACCTGGGAGCTGGTTAGCCAAGCCCGTTCAGACGGTCCTGGATCATTTGGACTTATTGCCGTTTCCGGATATGCGGGTCCTGGATTTGGGATGTGGCGTCGGGCGCAACAGTATTCCGGTTGCGCAACGGATCCAATCGGCGAAAGGGAAGGTCATCTGCGTGGATTTGCTGCCATCGGCAATCGACAAGCTGGTGCAGTATGCCGCGTTGTATGGGGTAAGTTCAAGCATCGAGGCACTTGCAGCAGATGTAGAGCATTACGAAATTGCCGAGGTGTCTTATCACTACATCATTGCCTGTTCATGCCTGGAGCATTTGAGCTCGGAAGAAGCCTTCGTAAGTAAGGTCAAACAAATGCAGGCTGGAACCGTGGACCAAGGCATTCACTGCATCATGATGAGTACGGAAGTGAAGGAAATCGATCGGGAGACTGGTTTCGAGGAAGAGGGGTTAATCGAGCTGAATCTGTCGACCGAAAGGGCCTTTTCCATCCTTGATGAGCTGTATTCGGAATGGGAAATCTTAACGAGGCGGCAGGTGCAGCAGGATATTCAAGAAGTGAAGGAGGGGAGAGACGTTCTTTTCCGAAGTCAATGGATGACCTTCACTGCGAGAAAAGGAGGGGATCGACCATGGTGAAACATACGCATCTCGGCGTTTATGGAATACTGATTCAGCATGATCATATCCTGTTGATCCAGAAAGCGAGAGGGCCGCATAAGGGGAAGTGGGATTTACCGGGCGGCTCGATCGAGTTCGGCGAAGAGCCGGAGCATACCCTTCAGCGCGAATTTAAGGAGGAAACCGGACTTGGTTCAATTAAGGGAAGCATTCGGACGGCCGTCTCTTACACGATCGTGTATCAGTATGAAGCGAATCAGATGGAAGAACTGCATCATATCGGCATTATTTATGATGTCGAGCTGCTGGAGGATCAAGCTAGGATCCAAACGGACGGTGACGGTCAAGACTCCTTGGGAGCCCAATGGATTCCGATTGACACACTGGGCTCGCTGCCGTTAACGCCTTTTGTCGAGATGATGATGGAGCCCGAATTCGAGACGAATCCAGAAGCGGGGATCGAAGAATGACGATTATATATTTTGTGAGACATGCGGAATCGCCATTTATCGAGGGGAAGGAACGGTCTCGTGGATTATCGGCGCAGGGATCGCTTGCTGCGGAGCGAGTGAAGGAGATACTGCTGGGTGAAGGGATTGACGCAATCCTGTCGAGCCCTTATCAGCGAGCCAAGGACACGGTTCAACCATTGGCGGACGCTTTAGGATTACCGATTGCGGAGCAGGAGGACTTAAGAGAACGGATGGCTGGCGATTTGCAGGGACATTCCTTCCCTGATGCCAAAAAGAAATTGTTCCAGGATCCGGCCTTCTCCTTCCCCGGAGGGGAATCCGGTAAAGCCGCGCAAAGCCGTGCGGTTCGGGCCTTCGAGGGAATTTTGAATGCATATGGAGGCAAGCGGGTAGCGATCGGCACGCACGGCGATATCATGACACTCATGCTCCAGCATTATGATGAGCGCTTCGATTATCATTTTTGGCTGGGAACCACATTGCCTGATATTTACCGGGCCGAGTTTGAGGAAGGGCGGCTTGCGAATCTAGCGCGGTTATGGAGCGAGCGTCAAGAGATAGGATGATAAAAAGGCCAAGAATCTCGATAGATTCTTTGGCCTTTTAAGTTTAGATACGATAAATGCGAGTTTATGCAGACTGCGTCACTGCTTAAAATTTGAAAATGTTGATGGTTTTCTGCAGCCGGAAAACGGCGTTATTCATCGCTTCCGCTTCTTCAGCCATCTTCTGGATCGACGAGATGCCTTCGTTCATGGAGGCCGACACTTGCTCCGTTCCGGCAGCGGATTGCTGCGTGATTGCGGATATATTCTGAATCGCGGAAGAAATGCTCTGCGCGCTATCCAGCATGGACTGGCTTTCTTTGGAGAAAGCGGCGATCTGTTCCGAGATATACTGCACGCTGTTTACGATCTCCATAAACACTAGCTCTGCTTCGCGAATCATTTCGGTCTGCTGCCTGACGACCTCTTCATTGATTTTGATGTTTTGGGACGCGTGTTTGATGTCCGATTCGATGCTCCGAACGAGATTGAATACTTCCCGGGTTGAAGACGTAGATTCTTCGGCCAGTTTACGCACCTCCTGGGCGACAACGGCAAAGCCTGCGCCATGCTCGCCAGCTCTGGCCGCTTCGATGGATGCGTTCAGGGACAACAGGTTGGTCTGATCGGCAAGCTCGGAGATCGTCTCCGTAATCTTCGTGATGCCCCTGGCGCTTTGGGCCAACGCATCGATGGATTCCGAAACCTTGGCCGTGGCATCAATGTTCCGCTGCATCCCTGCAGACTGCTTGGCTACCGAATCCCTTCCTTGTTCAACCAGTCCCAGCGTTTCGATCGAGCGGGTATTCATTTCCTGGGTCGAATGCGTATAATTGCTGACCTTCTCTTCGATCTCACGGATGGAATGCGTCATTTCGGATACGTCTTCCGAAATTTCGTTGGCGCCGACGGCCAGCTCGTTGGAGGAAAGAGAGACTTGATTCATCACTTGAATAAGCTCCTGGTTTTTAATCGAGATGCTTGAGCTTGACGTCATTACCTGACGGGTGATATCCGAGGTTTCCTGCAATATTTTGCGAAGCTTGTCCACCATGCTGTTGAAGGTTCTGCTCAGATCGTTCATGCCGCCAACCTCCTCCACCTGGAAGGTGAAGTCGCCTTTGGCGATTTTGGCGGAAACGCTGGAAATTTCCGCAAAGGAGTTCGTAAGCGTTTTCTCAATGAGACGAGAAAGAGGAAAAGTAAGTCCGGTTAGCACCACTACGATGACCACGCCAATGATTGCTTTACCCATCAGAATAAACGCAAGCAGCATGGGTACCGCAAACAAAGCGGCAATGAGATAACAGGCTGCGGTGATTTTTTGAGACATAGGGAGTCTGTTGAACCATGCCATAAGAATGAATCCTCCTCAACAACATAGGATATATTTACCACGATTATAGCATCGAAGGGCTAAACTAGATATAACGAATTGACAAAAAGTGTTGAATTAGGTCGAAAGAACTGAGTGTGATGAAAGTGAGGGGAAGCATAGCCATATGCAGATCCCCTCTTGATGCATAGATATGAAGCCGGATTATTTCACCGCACGAAATAAGGCGGAAGCGAGATAATCCGTATTATCCAGAATCATGCGGTCATGCTTGAACAGCGTTTCCCAGAGCGCAACATCGAACAGGAGTCCTTTATCGCGCTGCTCAAACGCATCCAGATGACGGGTTTGCTCTTCCTTTAATTGCTCGTTGAAGTGGTTGTACTCCAAAAATTCAGACTGCTTAAAACCGCAAGACAAGAGGGCCTCCGCCCATTCTTCCCTCATCATCAGATTAGGAATGCCGAAGAATTCGAGCAGCTCCTTAAGCTTCGGCTCCGGCATCGGCTTATCCAGCAGCAGTTCCCTGTCCAGCAAGACGCCTCCGCGATCCAGAACGCGGTAATATTCGGGCAGCGATTTCGAGGCATCCGTAAATACGGTGACGGACTCGGCCATGATCAGATCAAACCGATTGTCTTCGAAAGGCAATGCGCATACATCCGCCTGCAGGAATTCCACGTCCATACCCATGGCTTCGGCTCTTGCGCGGGCTTTTTTGATCATGTTTTCATTCAGGTCAATGGCGGTCACTTGATAACCCATCTCCGAAAGATGGCAGGCGGTTCTGCCGGTTCCGCACCCTACCTCCAAAATGCGGCTGCCCGGTTGAATGGGATAATTCTTCAGCATTCTGAGGGTTGCCTCGAATCCTCCCGGGTGGGCACTGCCCATGCCTAATCTGGAGAGCATGTGAATGTAATTCATCTCATCTATCCCTTCTTCCTTATCGTCAATGCGGGTAATCGTTTATTTACCATATGATTCAGGTACGTTTGGGGTTTTCGTTGAATTTAATATTTTGAGCCCTTTTTTGTGGCGGATGAGTGAATTACTGGAGGGAACGGCCATGAGACTGGAACCGACGGAGGCAGCGATACGCGTCATGCAACGAAATTATCCCGACTGCTTGCTTGCCGTACTTGGCGGCAGCGCGAGCTGTGGCGAATATAATGAACAATCCGATCTGGACATCATCGTCATTGAACGGGACGGATATGACTTCAGCAGGAAGACGATCGAGGCGCATGGCTGGATCGCGGAAATATTCATATTGTCTTTATCCTCCTATCGCGAATATTTCGACGAGGGAGTGCTGGCGGCGAATCCTTCTTTACAGCGGATGGTCGCCGAAGGGACGGTGCTGCGTTCGTTGCCTGAGGGAGAAGAGGTTCGGGCGGATGCCCGGCGTGATTTGAATTACGGCCCCATGCCCTTGTCGCCGAGCGATATTGCCGAATACCGCTACATCCTGACCGAGTTTTTGCTGGACTTGACAAGTCCCCGCAGAGAAGGCGAAAAATGGTTTACGGTACACAAAATAGCGTCGACTTTATGTGAATTCGTGCTGAGGGCAAACCGGGAGTGGACGGGTGAAGGGAAGATGCTGTTCCGTTTGTTCAACCGCTACAGCCCAGCCTTGGGGGATCGGCTGGAGGCAGCGCTTCTGGCGATTTATCGGGAGGATGATCCTGAGGACCTTATTGCATTGACGGAGGAAGTGCTCAGCCCGTACGGAGGCAAGCTGCTGGTCGGATATGAGGAATAATAAGCCTTGCATAAAAAAGAGGGGGGACATCAGCCGTGACGCTCGCCCGCCACAAGCAATAAGATAATAACGTGATTAACTCACGTCATTCTTTTAAATCCAGGAGGGATATTCATGAGCGGAGCATACGGCGGCGCATGGGGCAATTCAGTAGGAACTATATTGGTTCTCTTTATCCTGCTCGTAATCATCTTGAGTGCTTGGGTTTAAACACCGTCAATATTCTTGCCTGCAATTGATAAAGGCCCGGCGCTTGCCGGGCCTTTATCTGTTGAAAAGGACCTTAAGCTTTGACTTTGGGAGATGGACTGTGCGCCGAAACCACCGCGGTCATGACCAGATGGCTGCTGTCGGATTGGATCGCATGTTGGAACGCGTCTTCGAGTGATCCGAACACCCGGGACAACGTCCCGTCCAACCGGCTGGCGTAATGAACGCTTCCACCGAATGTGCCCGCTGCCTTCGCACGATCCACTTCTGCGTAAATGACATCCATGTAATTGGCGCTCCCCAACGGGTAAAGTGCGAATTGGCAGGCCGTTTCGATATCGGCGTGTTCCCCGATATCGTGGTTTAAGCGGGTCGAATCCTCGTCCATATACGCATCGGCAACCGTATCACCCGGACAGCCGATAGAATAAGTACCGTTAAAGACCGTGTGCACGCCGCTAGCCGCGGCATGAGCGAATATCGCTCTCGTCACATCAAACACATGCTCCGCACGTCCGCGAATACAAGTGCTCACATCATCCGTTTGGATCCATACCTTTTCCGAATCCACGGAACGAAGCGCCTCCGTGATCACTTCCACGAACCGATCCGTCATGGGAAATACCGAGAACCGGCATCCCACGATCCGGCTCGTTCCGCATACAAGCTCATTCATAAATTTTTTTCCTCCCCATTGTATAAGTCCACGCAAAAAAACCGCACCCCATGAAGAAGTGCAGTTATGCCTACGCAAAGAAATAAACATAAATGCTACACTTCCCCACGCTAGTATGATCTAGATCGGGTGATAAGGGTTAACGGCGGCCCGCCGTCTCTCAGCACATGGCACCCCTAGTACAGCCAAACATCAAATATGCAGTTGGTAATCAAGCCGGCTCCAAGAACTTCCGAAGATCAGAAGGCGAAAGGCCTGCTTCCTGTGTTATTGTATCGTTTTGCCGGCAGGTTTTCAATGGCAGGGCACCATAAAAAAACCGCCTATTCCAATCCAATGGACTGAATAGGCGGCTTATGCCGGTAATGGCTTACTTGTATACCTTCACGCGATCTTCGAGCGGCGCAAATTCTTTTTCGCCCGGATCTGCAACCGGTTTGCCGAAAGGCATTTGAGCGATCAGCTTCCAGTTTTCCGGAATGTTCCATTCGGACTTCACTTTCTCGTCGATCAACGGGTTGTAATGCTGGAGGGATGCGCCCAGGCCTTCTGCCTCGAGGGACGTCCATACCACGAACTGCAGCATGCCGTTGGATTGGTTCGACCAAACCGGGAAATTGTCGGCATACAGCGCGAACTTTTGCTGCAGGTCGGCAACTACGTTATTGTCCTCGAAGAAGAGAACAGTGCCGTATCCAGCGCGGAATGCGCCCATTTTTTCTGCTGTGGATTTGAAAGCTTCTTCGTCTCCGACAGCTTCTTTCAGAATGCCTTCGGTCAGGTTCCACAGTTTGTCATGCTGTTCGCCAAGCAGGACAACGACGCGTGCGCTTTGGGAGTTGAAAGAAGACGGAGTATATTTAACGGCTTCATTAACAATCTCCTGGATGCGTTCGTCGGAAATGACCGGGTCTTTGCTGATGGCATAATGGGAACGGCGATGCTTAAGTGCTGCTGAAAAATCTTTAGACATTGAAAAAAACCTCCTGATGTAATCATGTTTGCATAAGCCTGATAACAAAGATGTCCTTTAATTCAAGCAAATATGCATGTTGAGTTGAATTGCTGTCGTTGAATTATCATTCCACATTAACTTACGTTTAGTTAGAAATAATAATTATGTTAGCATATTAATATAACTTAGAGAGATTGTCAACGCCTCGAAAGAAAGTCAATTTATATTTTTTATACCCGGTTACTGAGAATTAAATCAGCTTCTACATCCGTATGGATTTCGGGAACCGCGAATCCAAGCGGCTCAGCCTTGGTGATATAAAGTTTTATCTCTGCGAAACTCCATATTATGAACAAATCATGAACAAATGATACTTGGATGAATAAATTAAATGATTTTGATTCTCAATTATACTTGTCGACTGAGAATGTGAATGATATAATCCATATCAGAACGCAAATGATAATCAATCTCAATGAGAATGGTTGGGGAATTGTTGACTGCCGGGGGTTCGACAGACAAACGCATAGAAGGAAGAGCCATGAAGATTAGATACTTATTCGCAGCCGTTGTGGTACTCTCGATAATCTCGTTATTTATTGGAGTTAAAGATATTTCGCCACTGGAACTGTTCTCGATGACAGAACAACAACAGCATATTATGCTTGTCAGCCGGATTCCCCGGCTTGTCAGCCTCATATTGGCGGGTGTCAGCATGAGTATCTGCGGATTGATCATGCAGCAGCTCAGCCGCAACAAGTTCGTATCGCCGACCACGGCGGGCACCATGGACTCCGCCAGATTGGGGATCTTGGTCGCCATGCTCGTCTTTACGACAAGCGGCCCGCTTATCAAAATGCTCGTGGCATTCGTATTCGCGCTGGCAGGAACCTTTATCTTCATGAAGATACTGGATCGGATCAAGTTCAAGGACGCGATCTTCATCCCGCTGGTAGGACTTATGTTCGGTAATATCATCAGTTCGGTCGCGACCTTCTTTGCCTACAAATATGATCTTATACAGAATATGTCGGCTTGGCTGCAGGGCGATTTCTCCATGATCATGAAGGGCCAATACGAAATGCTGTATCTCAGTATCCCGCTTGTGATTCTGGCTTACCTGTTTGCCAACAAGTTTACGGTAGCCGGAATGGGAGAGGAATTCGCAACCAACCTGGGACTTCATTATCGGCGAGTCGTGAACCTGGGATTGGTCATCGTTGCGCTGGTTACGGCTTCCGTAGTACTGACCGTCGGCGTGATTCCGTTCCTTGGTCTGATCATACCTAATATTGTCAGTCTGTACTTAGGGGACCATTTGAAAAAAAGCCTTTCGCATACCGCGCTGCTGGGGGCCGGGTTCGTACTGTTCTGTGACATCCTTGGCCGGATCATCATTTATCCCTATGAAATTCCGATTAGTCTGACCGTGGGCGTACTCGGAAGCGGTATATTCATTTTCTTACTGATGAGGAGAAAGGCTTATGACTTATAAAGCCAAACTAGGCCTGTTGGCCGCGGCGGCAATCATCCTGGTGGCAGTCTTTCTGTTCATTGATCTTGGCGGCAATTGGGATTACGCCCTTCCAAGACGAATCAAGAAGGTGCTTGCCATTATTCTGACCGGCGGGGCGATCGCTCTGTCGACCACGGTGTTTCAAACGGTCACGAATAACCGGATACTGACGCCAAGCGTGATGGGATTGGATTCCTTGTATATCCTGATCCAGACGACCGTGATCTTTGTCTTCGGTTCCTTCACGCTGTATAAACTGGGCAGCAATGTTAACTTTTTGATCAATGTCGGCGCGATGATCCTGTTTGCCGGGATCCTATATAAGATTTTGTTTCAGAGGGAAGGAAACAACATTTACTTCCTGCTGCTGATCGGCATGATATTTGGAACCCTGTTCTCCAGCATGTCTTCCTTTATGGAAGTGCTGATCGATCCGAACGAGTTCCAGTACGTGTCCGACAAGATGTTTGCCAGCTTTAACAATGTGAAGACCGAGCTTCTCATCCTATCCGTCATTGTCGTTGCACTGACCCTGCTGTATTTTGCACGGTTTGCCAAGTACTTGAACGTGCTGTCGCTGGGTCGTGATCAGGCGATCAACCTTGGCGTAAACTATGATTACGTGGTGAAGCGGCTTCTGATCGTTGTCGCCGTTCTCATTTCGGTGGCCACCGCATTGGTAGGACCGATCACGTTCCTTGGACTGCTTGTGGTCAACGTCGCTTATGAATTCATGAAAACATACCGGCATTCACATCTGATCACGGCGTCCATTCTGATTAGCATTATCGCCTTGGTGGGCGGCCAACTTGTGGTAGAGCGGGTGTTTACGTTCTCTACTACGCTAAGCGTCATCATCAACTTCATCGGCGGCGTGTACTTCATATACCTGCTACTAAAGGAGAGTAGAGCATGATCCAGGTTACGAACGTATCGAAAGTCTATGGCGGCAAAAAAGTCGTCGATAACGTGTCGGTTACGATCCCGAAAGGTCAAATTACGTCCTTTATCGGCCCGAACGGTGCCGGTAAGAGTACTTTGCTGTCCATGATTAGCAGACTAACGGGCAAGGACAGCGGTCAAATTACGGTGGACGGCAAAGAGGTAAGCCAATGGAAAAGCGGGGACTTGGCGAAGAAGGTCTCGATTCTGAAGCAATCGAACCATATCAGCCTCCGCCTGACGGTGCGCGAGCTTGTATCCTTCGGACGTTTTCCCTACTCCCAAGGCCGATTGAACGCGGAAGACGAGAAATTCGTGGATGAAGCCATCTCCTATATGGAGCTTGAGGATATGCAGCATAAATATCTTCATCAGCTAAGCGGCGGTCAGACCCAGCGTGCTTATATCGCGATGGTCATCGCCCAGAACACGGAGTATATCCTGCTGGATGAACCTCTGAACAATCTGGACATGAAACACTCCGTACAGATTATGAAGATTCTCCGAAAGCTTGTCGCTGACCTGAACAAAACGATCGTGATCGTGATTCATGACATCAACTTCGCTTCCTTTTATTCCGATTACATCGTGGCATTGAAGGACGGAGCGATTGAAAGCGAAGGGAAAACCGAGAACATCATTCAGAGCAATGTTCTTCGCGGCATCTACGACATGGACATCGAGATCGAAGAGATTAACGACAATCGGGTGTGCGTATACTACGGCTAATCGACAAGGGATCGGGATTTGAAATTATGATGTGGACGCCGGGAGAAGCTGATGAAGCGAGCGAGCTTCACTCCTTGCATAAGGACTAGGCCGTCTTGGTCAAAGGACGGCATGGTTTCCTCTGTCCAAATTGAATTACATATTCAACCATAAATTCAAATATATGTTGAATTATATTGATTTTAAATATAAAAAATGGGGTGTTAGGAATGAAAAAATGGTTGGCTTTATTTATGGTAGCAATGTTCACGCTTGTGCTCGCGGCTTGTGGGCAGGACGATAAAACTAGCGGTGCGGGTGGAGGCGACGCTGCGGGAGAAACGCCGCCTGCGTCCGAAGAAATCGCGATTACCCATAAGCTGGGTGAAACGCCTGTCAAGAAAAATCCTTCCCGCGTCGTTGTATTCGATTTTGGTATTCTGGATTCCATGGATAAATTGGGCGTTGAGGTTTTGGGCGTTCCGCAAGCGAATATCCCGGCATACCTGTCCAAATTCGAAGACAAGAAATATGAGAATGTGGGCAGCCTGAAAGAGCCCGACTTTGAGAAAATCAACAGCATCGATCCGGATCTGATCATTATTTCCGGCAGACAGCAGGATGCTTACGAGGAACTCAGCAAAATTGCTCCGACGATCTTCCTGGGCGTGGACACAAGCAAATACATGGAATCCTTCAAAGAGAACATGAATACGCTGGGTCAAATCTTCGGTAAAGAAGCCGAAGTTGAAAAAGAGCTTGCCACGATCGACGAGAACATCAAGGCTTTGAATGAGAAAGCTACTGCAACCGGCAAGAAAGCCCTGATCATTCTGGCGAATGAAGGCAAAATCAGCGCGTACGGCCCAGGCTCCCGTTTCGGCATTCTGCATGACGTGTTCGGTTTCGGTGCCGTCGATCCTAACATTGAAGTCAGCACGCACGGTAAAGATATTTCGAATGAATACATCGTTGAGATGAACCCGGATTATCTCTTTGTTGTGGACCGTGGTGCAGCGGTAGCCACGGGGGAAGGAGAATCAGGCGCGAAAGCGGTTGTCGAGAACGAACTGGTTAACACAACCAATGCCGCGAAAGAGGGCAACATCGTATATTTGAACCCTGACTTCTGGTATCTGTCCGGCGGCGGATTGACATCCGTATTCGAAATGATCACGGAAGTAGACGCAGCCGTTAAATAAGCGGGCACTAGCTATGAATATGGAAGCACTGGAGTTTCTTGACGAAGCTCCGGTGTTTTATTTTTTTGCATTAGGGTAAGTGGATATCGGATAATAGGCTGACAGACCCTTACGATAAATAGATGTTAGTCAATCATGATATCAAATAATCGCAGCATAGGAGAATCGATTAGGAGGTCATTCTTATGTTTCAAAATCAAATCTATATCGCCGGAAAATGGATTCAGACCGAGGAGCAGATGGATGTATATAACCCGGCAGACGGCAAGGTTATCGGTACCGTATCCAAAGGCGGGAAGAAGGAGGCCGGGCTTGCCGTCGATGCGGCCGCCGATGCTTTTCCGGCATGGTCCCGCAGAACGGCGAACGAGCGGGGAGAGCTGCTGCGCCGCTGGCATGAGCTGATCGCGGAACATACGGACGAATTGGCAAGGATTATGACCACGGAGCAGGGGAAACCGCTGAAGGAAGCGGCGGGCGAGATCCAATATGCCAACAGTTTCGTGGCATGGTACGCGGAAGAAGGCAAGCGAATCTACGGCGAGACCATCCCCGGATCATCCAGCCGCCAGCGCATCATTGTCACGAAGCAGCCTGTTGGCGTCGTTGCCGCCATCACGCCATGGAATTTCCCGGCCTCCATGATTACACGTAAGGTAGCGCCGGCCCTGGCGGCGGGGTGCACCGTGGTGATCAAACCATCCGGCGAGACGCCGTTCACGGCGATCAAGCTGGTGGAGCTTGCGGATCAAGCCGGCATTCCAGCCGGGGTCATTAACATCGTAACCGGGTCTTCAAGCGACATTTCCGGTGTCTGGCAAGGGGACAGCCGGGTTAGAAAGCTGTCTTTTACGGGATCTACCGAAGTAGGGAAGCAGCTGATGGCCGGCGCGTCGGCCAACGTCAAGAAAATATCGCTGGAGCTTGGCGGCCATGCCCCGTTTATCGTGACCGATCAGGCGGACCTGGATCAAGCGGCTGCGGGATTGATTTCTTCCAAGTTCCGCAACGGGGGACAGACCTGCGTATGTGCCAACCGGGTATATGTTCAGGAAGGGATCGCGGAGAAATTCGCTGCGAAGTTTACTGAGCTTGTCAAGCAATTGAAGGTGGGCAGCGGAATGGAGAAGGGGGTCGATATCGGTCCCTTGATTAATCGGGAAGCCGTGGATAAAGTCGTACGACAGATCAAGGATGCGAAAGAGAAAGGCGGCATCGTCTTGGCAGGCGGTCAAGCCCTGCCCGAGCTCGGCCGCAATTATGTGGAGCCCACGGTCATCATGAACGCTACGGACGACATGGAGTGCATGAACGAGGAGACCTTCGGCCCCCTTGCGCCGATTACTACTTTCGAAACGATAGACGAAGCCGTGCAGCGTGCCAATAACAGTCCGTATGGCTTGGCCGCCTATGTATTTACGCAAAATCTGGGTGAAGCGGTGCTCATTGCCGAATCGTTGGATTACGGGATTGTAGGCGTGAATGATCCGGTGCCTTCGACAGCGCAAGCGCCGTTCGGCGGCTTTAAGGAAAGCGGGCTCGGCCGGGAAGGCGGGCATTACGGAATGGAGGAGTTCCTGGAAGTAAAATACATTTCGCTTGGATTATAAGAGTGGAACGGACAACTTCACGCTCCCAGCGGTAACGCAAGCGGCAAGAAGCCTCTGACAGGGAAGCGGCAGCTTATTGCAATGTAATGAACATAACGAAACTTGTTGCTAAACGAAAAGTAAAAGGGCGTCCTCAAAGTCTGCAGACCGCGAGAACGCCCTTTTTGCATTATGGCTGAATCGTTACAGGTTGGCCGGTCTCGGCGGATTCATTGGCGGCCAGCGTTACTTCCAGCGTCCTGAAGCCGTCTTCGTAGGATGCCAGTACCAGGCTCGGGTCATTGTTCCGAATGGCGTCAATAAAGGCATTGGTAAGATTTTTGTAAAAGTCCGTCTTGCTGCGGTACACCACTTCTTTCTCCTTGTCTACGATGGAGAGCGTGGTTCCGTCCAGGACAACCCGGAAATCCCGGCCCATAATCTCGATACCGCTGCGGTGATCGAACTGGATAAACCCGGTTTGCATATGGCCGACGGCCCCGGAATCCAGGACGAATTGGATGGCGCCCACATCCGGAATGTCCAGCTCCGGAATGTCGTTGACCAGCAGCAGTTTCATATCGGCATACAGGCGGGTGATGTCGCCGCACAGGTAGCGGACCAAGTCCAGGGTATGCGTGGATTGCTCAACCAGCTGCCCGCCGGACAACGCCTTTTTGCGCCACCATGGAGTCGGCACAGGCGTTGTGATGTAGTGGGCGCGGACCAGGCCGATTTTTTTGTCCTTGAGAAAATCCTTGGCGATCGCCACCGTATCCAGGTACCGCAGGCAATAACCAGAGGCGGCGATGATTCCGCTTTCAGCAATGACTTTGGCTTTGTGGCGAACGGACTCGACATCCAGCCCCAGCGGCTTCTCCACCATCAGGTGAATGCCCTTGGCAGCTGCCTGCTCTTCAATGTCGCCATGGCAGAACGGCGGAATGCAGACATACAGCACATCGAGCGGCTCCTGCTCCAGCATCGTGCTGCCGTCCGTATAATAGGCCGCACCGTAAAGCTCGGCTTGCTGTTTGGCTAACGCTTCATTCGTATCGCATATCGCGGCCAGCTGGACATGTTCGTTCCCGTGAAGATTTTTAATGTGGACGGCGCCCATGCCGCCCGCTCCCATCACGCCTGCTTTAATCATAGGTTGCTTCACTCCCGATCGTATAAATGTTGGCTTCAAGTTCCGGTAACTCGATTACTCACACGTGATTATAGCCCCGCCATCCATATTATTCAAGCATTCATTTGGGCCCGGATTCACGGATCCGCTATGAGAAAAAGCACAGAAGGCCTTCTCGTACACGACGAGAAAACGACTTCTGTGCCGGTTATCAAATCACAGCTCCGACATCGCGATCGTCCGCTTGTCTGCGGACGATCGGTAGGCGGCTACGGCCACGGCTAGCGCATGAAGCCCGTCCTCGCCGGTGACGGATGCCTCTGCGGCGCCGGAGGAGACGGCATCCACGAAATCCCTGATCAGGCTGTCATCCATGCTGTCACCCCAAGCCTGATGGCGGTATCCGGATTCATCGGTGTATACGTGCAGTTTCTGGCTGGTGGCATTGACGCTGAGAGTCCCGGCGGAACCGACGATTTCCAGGGTGACATCGCCCCAGGTCGGGAACTCCTTGTTGCGGGACCAGCTGCAATCCAGCGTAGCAAATACGCCATTGTCGAATTCCATGGTCAGGATGCCGCTGTCATCAATCGGAGATTCCGAGATGAGATGGTCGACCTCGGCGTACACTTCCTTGACCTCGGCACCGGTGATCCAGCGCATAATATCGGCGACGTGCACGGTATGGTCAATGACGGCTCCTCCGCCGGAGAGCTCCGGATCGATGAACCAACCGCCGGGATTGCGTCCGCGGTTGGTTCCCTTCATGGCCAGAATGCGGCCTAATTTTCCCTCATCGATCATCTGCTTGGCCCGCACGACCGTCGTATTGTAACGCACCGGGAACGCCGTTTGCAGCAGCACGCCGTTTGCTTTGCAGGCATCTATCATGTCCTGTGCATCCTGTACGTTGGTCGAGAGCGGTTTTTCGCAGAGCACATGAACCCCGGCCGCAGCGGCGGCCAGCACGTGCTTCTTATGATGCGCGTTCTCGGACGTCACGATGACCCCGTCCAACCCTTGGTCCAGCAGCTCGCGATAATCCCGATAATAGGCGGTCTCGAAATGTTCGGCGTATTTGCGGCCGCGCTCCTCTACAGGGTCGGCAATGCCGGCAAGCTCCACGCCTTCAATCCCGAGAAGGGCTTTGGCATAACTGAACGCATGCATATGCGCAAAGCTGATCACTCCCAATTTCATGGCTTTCTCTCCTTGTTTAGTGATATGAAAGTATATCCCGCAGACGCTTCCTCTCCTTATTCAGCAACAAAATCTGCAGGATGCGGGCTCTCCAGATAATACATCGATCGCGTTTATTTCATGTCGAGGTGAGGGTAAGCGCAGCGTCCCCGATAACCACCGGCTCGCCTGCGGCCATGGAGGTTAGAGCGGCAAGAGCGATGCGAAGCGCTTCATATGCGTCTTCGGCGGAAACCAGCGGTTCGCTGCCATCGCGGATGCACGACATAAAGTGTTCCAGTTCCCGGTAATAGGGGCTTCGTTCAAGCGGGCTTTCCGGAACGGCGACGCCGGGAATCGTCGCGGCACTGCTCCGCGATTTGAAGAGAAGCGGGCTGTCCTTGGCACTATCATAGTCAATGATGCCGCTGGTGCCCGCCATCTCCAAATTCATGGAGAAGCCGTCATGGGCCCAGGTGCCCTCCACATGAGCGATGACGCCGCTGTGGAAGCGAAGGGTCACCAGCGAATAATCCAGCTGGGCCTGGTGGCGGCCGTTCAGCCCCTTGGCATAGACGCGTTCCACTTCTCCGAAGCACCAGCGCAGGTAATCAAAATCATGGATCATCGCATCCAGCGTAATGCCGCCGCTCGCACCAAAATCGCTGTACCAATGGTTCCAGCCGATCGGATAACCGCCGCCGCGGCCAGCCCGGATGACAGCAGGCTTCCCGATGCTGCCTTGATCGAGCAGCGACTTGGCCTTCACGTATTCCGGGAAGAAGCGCAGCACATGACCGACAAATAAGCGTACGCCCTTATCACGGCAGTAGTTGATCATGAATCGCGCGTCTTCTTCGGTTCTTGCCAGCGGTTTCTCGCATATGACATGCTTGCCGATGTCTGCCGCTTTGACAACGTAGTCCTTGTGAAGCGGAGTTGGCAGGCAGACGTCGATGACATCAATCTGCCCTGCACCCAAATCCTCTACCGCCGTTTCAAACGAACGATAGGCGCCTGCTTCATATTCGTCCGCAAGCTGCCTCGCTTTCTCCAGCCGGATATCGGCGATGCCGGCAAGCTTCACTCCCGGCATCGAAGCATAGGCGGCGGCATGGGTTTTTCCCATGGCGCCTGCACCAATGACTAACACGTGTAACATTTATCGTACACTCCTTTTTTACATGGTGGGCTGATTCATTCGTTATCCTTTGATCCCATTCATGGCTATGCCTTCAATGAAATACCGCTGAAGGAAGATGAACAGGATGATGATGGGAAGGGTGGCCATCAAGGCCCCGGCCATCAGCAGCGGATAATCGGTGGAATGCTGCCCCTGGAAGCTGGATATCCCGATCGAAAGGACGCGCATCTCCTCGGAGCTCGTCATAATGAGCGGCCACAGCAGATCGTTCCATGAGGCTAAGATGGTGAAAATCGCCAGTGAGACGAGTGCGGCCTTGGATAACGGCAAGTAGATATTCCAGTAGATCCGGAAATAACTGCAGCCGTCGATTTTGGCGGCTTCCTCCAGATCCTTCGGCAGCGTCATGAAGAACTGTCTTAACAAGAACGTGCCGAAGGCGCTGAATATGCCGGGTACGATGAGCACATAAAACGTGTCGAGCCAGTTGAACTCGCGCATGATGACAAAGCTCGGAATCATAACGACTTGGGAAGGTACCATCAATACGGCCAGGAGGGCGAGAAAAATGGCATTCTTGAACGGGAACCTCAAGCTGGCGAATGCATAGGCTGCCAGCGAGCACAGAATGAGCTGGCCCCCGGTGCGACCCACCGTCACGATGACGGTGTTCAAATAATAAGTGCCGAAATCAATGGTTTGGATGACACGAAGGTAGTTGTCCGGATGCCATTCCACAGGCAGCCATTTCGGCGGAACGGACATGGAATCGGCAAAGGACTTGAAGGATGTCGAGATCATCCACAGAAACGGCATGATCATGAGCAGCGCCCCGACGGCTAACAGGATGTGTACCGCCAGGCGCCTTGCTTTTTCAGCTTGGGTTGAAGTAGTCACGTCTACGCACCTCCTGTTATTGGTAATGGACCCAGCGCTTCTGAATGTACATCTGAACCATGGTGATGATCAGAATGACCACGAAGAGAATGAAGGCTTGCGCCGAAGCGTATCCCATGTTGAAGTATTTGAATCCGTCTTCCCAGATGCTGTATACCACCGTCCGGGTGGACTCGAGCATCGTGGTCTGCTGATCCATCATGATGAAGATCAGGTCAAACACCTGGAACGAATTGATGAAGGACATGACCAGGACAAAGAACAAACTGGGCGTGAGCAGAGGCAGCGTAATCCGGAAGAACTTATACAGCGTCCCCGCTCCGTCAAGCGAAGCCGCTTCATAGTAGCTGCCGGAGATGCCCTGCAGACCCGAAAGCAGAATGACGGCGTTATAACCGATGCTGCTCCACACGCTGACAAGCACGATGGAGAACAAGGCGAATTTCTCGTCAAACAGCCAGTTGGGCTGCGGCAGGTTCATGACGCCCAGCACATGGTTGATTAATCCGAATTCGGAATTGTACAACCATTTCCACACCATGCCGACCGCGATCGGCATGGTGATGACGGGAATGAAATAGAACGTGCGGTAGAAGACCATACCCTTGATCTTCTGGTTCAGCAGCACCGCCAGCACCGTTGCCAGTGCAACGGATAACGGTACCGTACCGATGGTATACAGCATCGTGTTCAGCATGGAGCCGGTGAATTTGTCGTCCTTCATCAAATTCGCGAAGTTATCGAGCCCGATGAATTGGGGGGCAGTCAGTCCGTCCCAGGAAGTAAACGACAGAAACAGGGAGGCGGCGGAAGGCGCCATGTAGAACAGACCGAGGCCCAGCACGACAGGCAGAATGAAGATGTATCCCCACATGGCTTCATGAAAGGCAAGTTTCCCGACCTTTCGCTTGGCCGTCGTTTCAGGAGGTTTCGTAGTCACAGTGATGGGAGAGCTCACAGGCTGCACCGTCCTTTCTTAGGTTCCGTATTGGAAGGGCTGTTCGTTAATTGGTTTCCGTCGCAAGGATGGCATTCATCTGCTCGCCTGCATTTTTCAACGCCTCTTCAAACGTTTTCTTGCCGAGGAAGGCGGCCTGGATTTCCTTCACTTCCGCGTCCTGCCACTCTGCGGTTTTTTGGGATACGGGATACGGGACGGCAAACTCCAGGCTGTCGACGAACACTTGCAGATCAAGCGAAGGAATGGATTTCAGCCATCCTCCCTCCGTGCCTTTGTAAGCAGGCATCGAGAAGCCCGAGTCAGCCAGCAATTCCTGTCCTTCCTTGCCGGATAGAATCTGAATCAATTCCCAGGACTCCTGCTCGACTTTGGTTTTGCCGTTGATGGCCCAGCTGAGTCCATGGACGATGGACGCCTTTTCCTTTCCGGCGGGCAGAACCGCGACGCCCAGCTTGTCGCCAAGCAGCTTGTACAGTTCCGGCGAGTTGACGGAGATTCCCGGGAACATGGCGGCCTTGCCCGATCCGAACAGCTGGCGCGACTTGGTTTCAAGCTGCTGCTGCGCATTCGGAGAGTAGCCTTTTTCAATCAGGCTCTGCTGCCATTTGAATGCCGAAAGAGCTTCCGGCGTATCGTAACCGGACGTTTTTTTATCGTCGGATATCACGAATCCGCCGGCCTGGGCAATATAGTTGTAATAACCGATTTGACTGTCGATCGGCGTAATATAGCCGTAGATTCCGTTCGATTTATCCGTCAGCTTGGCTGCGTTCTCTTCTACCGTTTCCCAGGTCCAGGTATCGTCGGGATAGGGCAGCCCGGCCTTGTCAAATAGTTCTTTGTTGTAGAAAAGTCCTACGGAATCCTGGAAGTAAGGAAGTCCGTGAAGCTTGCCTTGATAGGTATACATATCGACGAGCGCTTCGGTATAAACCGAGGTGTCGAGCCCGCTTTGCTCAATCAGGGGAGACAGGTCTTTGATCAGACCGGAGGAGGCATACGAGTGAAAGTTGGGTCCGTTCATCCAGTAGACGTCGGGACCGCTGTTGCCGGCAAGGCTGGTTTTCAGCTTGGTCCAATAGTCCGCCCATGGGGTATAGGTCACCTTCACTTGTACATCGGGATGCTTCTCATTGAAAATTTTGATGGATTTGTCCAGCGTGTCCCGCACATTTTCGTCCCATAGGGCAACGTTGATGACCTTCTTGCCATTATCTCCTCCGGAGGCATTGCCGCCTCCGCAGGCGGACAGCAGGGCGGAGAACACGAACAGTACTGAAATCAGGACAGACATTCTTTTTTTCATCAAATAACCCTCCTTGAATTCACATGGTTTTTGATCAAGCGTGGTTGGTCGTGCGGCTTGTTCGAAGTGAATCGATCCCCCAAAGCGCCCCCTTTGTGTTTGAGTGTAAAAAGCGATAGTTATTCCATTGGTCGAAAAAAGTTAACATGCCTATGCTATCTATCTTGACGGAATAACCAGCTTCTATTGCGAAAGATTATATAATTACCTTGTTTATTTTTCAAGATAGCGATTTCAAATCCTTTTAAATTCTTTTTTTCACAATATGAGAGAGTCATTATCAAATCTTACGTCATATGTTATTTCGATGAATGGAATAAGTTTATATCCGCTTGTTGAAAATGGTATAGTGGTTCTAACCTCATTTTTCCGATACAGAAAGTCGCACTATAATGAAGAACCCATAGAAAGGTTGAACTTGCTTGAAGAATATGAAAAAAGGCAATCACAAGCTGATCCAGGCGCTAAATCGGTCCAAGGTGCTGAACAAGATCCGTACGGAAGGCCCTATTTCCAGAATCGAACTGGCCAAAAAAAACAAGCTGAGTCCCTCCACGGTGGCATCGGCCGTTCAAGAACTGATCAGGGAAGGCTACGTTTCCGAAATTGGAACAGGCTCCTCCAGCGGCGGTAGAAAACCCATACTGCTTAAATTCAATCCGGATAATCACTTTCTGTTAGCCGTAAGCATAACGAATTCGGTCATGATCCTGGCCCGGATGAATCTGGAGGCGAAGGTGCTCGCAAAGGAAACGCACCCTATAGCCAGTCTCCAGGGAGAAGCGGTTATCGAGCGGCTGCTGCACCTGATGGATGATTTCATGGCAGGTCAGGAGGACCTGGAACGGTGCGTCGGCATTTCCATTAACGTCCCAGGCATTGTGAGCGACAGCCAGGGCGTCGTGCATTATAACACGAAACTGCGGATGACGAATGTTCCGCTGAAACGGATATTTGAAGACCGCTACGGAATGCGGACCTGGGTTGAGAATGACATGAATTCCGTTGTGCTGGCCGAACGCCGATTCGGCGATTACGCGTTCGCGAATCTGATCTATATATCCATCGGGGACGGGCTTGGTTCCGGTATTTTGATTAACGATCATCTCCTAAGAGGCAAGCATGGCGGTGCCGGGGAATTCGGGCATACGAGCGTGCATCGCAGCGGAATCCGCTGCGAATGCGGCAATGCAGGCTGCCTCGACAGTTATATCAGCTGGATTGCCGTGTATTCCCGCATTATTACGGCGATCGCAACAGGAAGGCCGACGCTGATCCAGGAGCTGAGCGGTGGGGATTACGGTAAAATTGTTCCGTCCGTATTCAAGGAAGCCCTTCGCAAGGGGGACAAGCTGGCGAAGGATCTGAATGAAGAAGTGGCCGAGCACTTGGGAGCGGCCATCGTCAACCTGGTGAACATGTTTAATCCCGAGGCGTTGATATTAGGCGGGGATTTGGCGCTTGGAAATCCGGAATTGCTGGACATGGTCAGCGCATATATCGACCGGCACGCGATGCCGATTCTGAAGGATGACATGGTTTTCGGCTTGGCTTCCCTGGGCGAGGAGGACAAGCTAATGGGTGCGGCTTCGGTCCTGCTGCAGGACCTGCTGGGCTTCTCTTTGATGGAATAATGGATTTGACAACGTTTCCATCTGCACGTTATCTTTGGTTAAATGCATATGCAGAAAGGGGAGAAGATGCTTGGAGAAGTACATTCTGGCGCTTGACCAAGGAACGACAAGCTCGCGCGCGATCCTGTTTAACCGCGAAGGGCAAATCGTTCACTCCGCTCAAAGGGAATTTCCGCAGTATTTTCCGAAGCCCGGCTGGGTGGAGCAGAATGCCAACGAAATATGGGGCTCGATTCTGGCGGTCATTGCGACTTGCTTATCCGAAGCGGGCGTGAAGACGGAGCAGATTGCCGGCATCGGAATTACAAATCAGCGGGAGACCGCCGTGGTATGGGACCGCAAGAGCGGTGAACCGATCTATCCCGCCATCGTATGGCAATCCCGCCAGACGGCCGGCATATGCGAGGAGCTCATTGCAGCAGGCCATGACGGGACGGTCAGGGAGAAGACGGGACTTCTGATCGATCCCTATTTCTCGGGAACGAAGATCAAATGGATCCTCGATCATGTGGACGGTGCGCGCGAACGGGCCAAGCGAGGAGAGATTATATTCGGGACCATCGACACCTGGCTGATCTGGAAGCTGTCGGGCGGCCAGGCGCATGTAACCGATTATTCCAACGCATCGCGTACGATGCTCTATAACATCCATGAATTGAAATGGGATGAGGAGCTGCTGCAGCTGCTGGACATCCCCAAGGCCATGCTGCCTGAGGTCAGGCCATCATCCGAAATCTATTCCAATACGGCATCCTATCACTTTTTCGGGCGAGAGGTTCCGATTGCCGGAGCGGCCGGCGATCAGCAAGCGGCGCTGTTCGGCCAGACCTGCTTCTCCGAAGGCATGGTGAAGACGACCTACGGAACAGGCAGCTTTATGCTGATGAATACCGGCGATAAGCCGGTTCAATCCGAGCATGGGCTGATCACCACGATCGCCTGGGGACTGGACGGACGCGTACAATACGCCCTGGAGGGCAGCGTTTTCGTGGCGGGCTCCGCGATACAGTGGCTGCGCGACGGTCTTCGAATGTTCCGCGAAGCCAAGGACAGCGAGCCCTATGCAAGACGGGTCCAATCCACCGAAGGCGTCTATGTGGTGCCGGCTTTTGTCGGTCTTGGCAGTCCGTATTGGAACAGCGATGTGCGGGGGGCGGTCTTCGGTCTGACACGAGGCACGTCGAAGGAGCATTTCATCCGTGCAACCCTCGAGTCGCTTGCATATCAAACGCGCGATGTGCTATCCGTGATGGAAGAGGATTCGGGCTTTCATATCGAATCCCTGCGGGTGGACGGAGGAGCGGTGTCCAACACCTTTCTTATGGAATTCCAAAGCGACATCCTGAACGTCCCGGTGGAAGTGCCGGACATTACGGAGACAACGGCGCTCGGTGCAGCCTATTTGGCAGGGCTCGCTGTCGGCTTCTGGAAGGATCAGGAGGAGATATGCAGCAAGTGGAGCATGGGGCAAAGCTTCAAACCAACCATGGAGGAAAGCGCAAGGGAGCAATTATACAGCGGCTGGAAAAAAGCCGTTTATGCGGCAATGGCTTTTCAATAGCATTTTATATGGTATAATGATCAATAAGTGAATAGATGTCTGGAGACTTGGAGAGACCACTAGGCGCGGATACCTCATGTTATGGGGTTGTTACCGCGTGTTTCGTGGTCTCTTTTTTGCTGTCTTTTTTCATGGGAAGGATAACGATAGATAAAAACAGGGTAAAGCATACTGGGAGGGATTCAATGTGGAGCAGTCACAGTCGTTTTCAAGTTTGGACCGAGGGCATCGATTTCAAAGAATAGCCGAGGACACCTACGATCTGATCGTGATCGGCGGCGGAATCACCGGAGCGGGGATTGCACTGGATGCGGTCACGCGCGGCATGTCGGTGCTGCTGGTGGAAATGCAGGATTTTGCGGCGGGAACGAGCAGCCGTTCCACCAAGCTGGTGCATGGCGGGCTGCGGTATTTGAAGCAGTTTGAAGTCGGCATGGTGGCCGAGGTAGGCAAAGAACGGGCCGTGGTGTACGAGAATGGGCCGCACGTCACGACCCCGGAGTGGATGCTGCTGCCGATACACCAGGGCGGCACCTTCGGGAAGTTTAGTACCTCCATCGGTTTGATGGTGTATGATTTCCTGGCCGGCGTGAAGCGGGGAGAACGGCGATCCATGCTGTCCGCATCCGAGACGTTAAAGCGGGAGCCGCTTCTGAAGCAAGAGGGCCTGAAGGGCGGCGGCTATTACGTGGAATACCGGACGGACGACGCCAGGCTGACGCTGGAGGTCATGAAGGAGGCGGCAGCAAGAGGGGCGGTTCTGTTTAACTACGCCAAGGCGGAATCGCTGAATTATGATGCGAATGGGCGGATTACCGGGGTTACGGTAAGGGATATGCTCGGCGGCGCTGTGAAGTCCGTCTCCGGCACCAAAATCGTAAATGCGGCCGGACCATGGGTGGACCAAGTGCGCGAAATGGATAAGTCCAGGAAGGGAAAAATGCTTCAGCTGACCAAAGGGGTTCACCTGGTCATCGACCAATCCAGGTTCCCGCTTCGCCAGGCGGTCTACTTCGATACGCCCGACGGCAGGATGGTGTTTGCCATTCCCCGGGACGGGAAAACCTATGTCGGCACAACCGACACGGTTTATAAGGCGGATCCCGTACGTCCTTTGATCACGGTGGAAGACCGGGATTATATTTTGAAGGCCATCCATTATATGTTTCCGGGCGTAAAGCTAAGTCCGGCAGACGTTGAATCGGGATGGGCCGGGGTCCGGCCCCTGATTCTGGAGGAAGGCAAGAGCCCGTCCGAAATTTCCCGCAAGGATGAAATTTGGGAATCCCCCTCCGGCCTGATCACCATTGCCGGAGGCAAGCTGACCGGATATCGGAAAATGGCGGACACCGTCGTTGACCTGGTAGCGAAACGGATTCAAGAGAGCGGCGGTAAGGCATATGGCGCCAGCGTAACGAAGAATCTGCCGATTTCCGGCGGTCAGGTTGGCGGTTCCAGCCAATTCCCGGATTTTGTCCGCAAGCAGACGGAGATCGGCGCAGCGCAAGGAATTGACCGTAAGCTTGCCGAGCACTGGGCGCGAATGTACGGCTCCAACGCAGCGGAATTGTTCCGCTTGGCCAAGGAAGGCTCCGATCAGGCGGAGGCATCGGCGCTTCCGGTGTCGGTATTGATTCCGCTGATGTATGCCATTGAGCGTGAGATGGCATCGAAGCCGGCCGACTTTTTTATCCGTCGCACGGGGTCTCTCTTGTTTCATATCGACTGGACGAGAAAATGGAAGGTGCCCGTGATCAATTATATGGCTACCGTACTGGGCTGGAGCGAACAGCAGAGAACCGAGTACACCAGGGAACTGGATGAGGAGCTGGCTTTGGCGACGCAGCCGGCCGCTAACGAACCGCCGGCCCAGGCACCGATTTCGCCAAATGCTTCAAAGGCCAAACTTTCGTCTTAACCGGCCGGCCATGAGGGGGGATGGGTCAGCCCGTCTACCCCGAACATATAGAAGTAAGGGCACTGGTATGATAATCTATATACGTTCACACTTGAGAGGAGAGATCACCCGATGAACCACAAAGCGTATGAAGGATCGTATCAGGGAGAGCGTGCGGTTTGGCTCCAGCATGGCCCTTATGAAGCGGCGATATTGCCTGAAATCGGAGGCAATCTCATTGCTTTCAGGGATAACGTAAGCGGTTACCGGTTCCTGCGCGAGCCGGAAGAGAACGAAATGGAAGCGTTCAAAGCCAGTCCGGGCGTTCACGGCATTCCTGTTCTGTTTCCGCCTAACCGATATGAGGACGGACGGTTTCCTTGGAACGGACAAACCTATCAATTCCCGGTAAATGAAGAAGAGACGGGCAATCACCTCCATGGTTTTTTACATACGACCCCTTGGAGTGTCGAGGATTATGGCAGCAGCGAGACCGAGAGTTATGTGGTGGTCTCCGTCACGGTTGACGAGCATCATCCGGTGTACGCCATGCTTCCGCACCGCTTCATCTTCCGGCTTCGCTACACGCTGAATCAGGACGGCTTGGCCCAGCATGTGTTTATACGGAATCAGGGTACCAGCAGCATGCCGTGCCTGCTTGCCTTCCATACGGCGATCAATGCTCCTTTTGCCACGGAAAGCACGGCGGATGATTGCGTCGTGAGAATCACCATTGGCGAGCGGTGGGAGATGAGCGACCGGATGCTGCCGACCGGCAAGTTCCAAGCGCTTACGGCAGAAGAAAAGCTGCTTCGCACGAGCGGCGTGAATCCCTATTTCGATTCGATGGACAACCATTATACGGCCGTTCCGCAAAACGGCAGAAACCGCATGGAGCTGACGGATACCAAGCTAGGCAAAACATTCGTTTACGATGTCGGGAACTCGTATAAGCAGTGGATGGTATGGAACAGTAAGGCGTCCCGCAAATTTTTCTGTCCAGAACCGCAGATCAACCTGGTTAATGCACCGAACACGGACTTGCCTGCGGACGAGATCGGTCTGTTCGGTTTGGCGCCGGGCGAGATTTGGGAGGCAAGCTCCCGTTTGTATCTTAAGAATTAGGGGAGGGACCCCTTCCTTAAAAAAGCGTATGGATCGTAAACACCCTGTCGTTTCAGGTGCTTCAATCCATACGCTTTATGTTTCTATGACGCCTTGTTCAACCGCCTGTCGAAGACAAGGAAGCCGGCTCGGGTTTGCGTCGGCGGCTGCGCCTCATCCGATCCGGGATGACAAAGAAGGCGACATGCATAAGGATAAACAGCGATAACGCGATAAGCTCCTCTACAACAATATAAACGGGATGCGGCCCCAGCAGATCGAGCAGCGAAGCCGTATCCGGCTTGCGCATCAGGAACATATAGTTCGAGCCGACAGCGAGGTTGACCAGACCGACCAAAAGTGCTGACACGTTAAGGAAGACCATCGTCCAGGCGATGGATTTCCAGGTGGGACGGTACCCCCGAACCCATGTCATGTACAATGCCGTCATGATGATCGCGATATGGACAACAAAGAAATGAAAGAACCGGAAGTGCGGAAAAGGGTATCCCAAATTAGGTGTTAATACAGCTTGCAGGGCTCCCCCGATTCCCGCAAAGTAAACCAGCGGATATAAGCGGCGTTCATCCGTAAGCAGGATGGCAACGGAGAGGAACAGGGTCAGACTGCACAATTCCAAGGGAAGCGAAGTGGCAGGATCCCATATTCCCGTTGACACATACCAGATATGAAGGGAAGCTTCTGGCAACGCAAGGGCAGCGAGCAGGCTCCATCTTACGGTCTTTTGCAGCGAAGGTTTGAAGGCGATGGCAGTCCTGAACAGGTACAGCAGCAGGCCAAGGCTTATGCATATGCCAATGGCTATCCAATGTTCAACGGAAAAGGCAGCAAACGCTTCCGGGTATTGCGGATCAAAATAGGAATCGATGCATGACCACTCCTTTATGAATGTTCATCGGGTTTTTATTCGATATTACCATAATGTGGGCTATTCATATATACCCGCAGCGCATTCGGGAAGGAAATCGGCCGCGTCGTTATTCTACCTATGTAGAACAGACGCCAAGAACTTAGAGGCTGCTAATATCATGCCGACGCAAGAAGATCCCGCCTCCGAATGTAACGGATACGGGATCTGCTCTTGTCCTGTGCCAGATTCAAGGTATACGCGCTGCTCGCTCAAACCGGCTGTTTGACTTCAGCAACCAGGCGCTTCAGCGATTCCTGCTTCCAACGGGGAATGCGAAGATGTTTAGCGGAAGGCGCTTTCTCCCCGAAATAAACGATGCCTTGCTCTACCGTAGTTATTTTGTCTACGTTGACGTAGCAGTTGCCGCCGACATGATAGAATTGTTTACCGGACAGCAGGGATGCGATTTTTTCGGCAGTCATTCTCTTTTTAATATTATAGTTCCTGCCGTGAAAGCTGACCAAACCGTGCGATCCGGTTTTAAAGAACAGAATGTCTGTCTCCACCACGAAGTCCTCATACATGTTGCGGGATTCCGATACGTGCTTCATCATTCTGCTTCCCCCTTTTCCAAGATCAACATTTGATAACGCTTACATTCTAACACGTTTTCCCTGGGGTTTAAAGAACTTTTTATTTTGCATGAAAAAAAGCCCATACCGCAAGGGTAGGGGCTTGGACTAACATTTAAGGTGCAGGAGGTGTTTTGCGTAGTTTAAGGTGTCTCTGTAGCATCTGCCGGTGCTTCTGCTGGAGCTTCAGCAGGAGCTTCTTCCAGGGTATTCGTGATGGTAGCTTTATCCTTCAGCTCTTGAATGTAGGCTGTGGATTCGGCATAGACCTTCTGGTTCTCAAGCTGGCTGCGGATTTCTTCCTTCTTGTCTTCCAAGGTAGGATTCGTTGCTTCCTTACGATCGGTAACCTTGATGATGTGGTATCCGAAGGAGCTCTTCACCGGTTCGCTGATTTCATCTTTCTTCAGTTTGAACGCCGCCTCTTCAAATGCGGGGTCCATCTCGCCGCGTCCGAAGAAATTCAGGTCGCCGCCGGTATCCTTGGTTGCATCCTGGTTTTTCTCTTTAGCAATCGCTGCGAAGTCAGCGCCTTCCTTCAGCTGCTTCACGATGGCTTCGGCTTCTTCCTTGGTTTCAACCAGGATGTGGGAAGCGCGGACCTGCTCAGGCGTTGCGAAGCTTTCTTTGTTTTGGTCGTACACTTCTTTGACTTCTTCGTCGGTTACCTTGATTTTGTCGGCCATCAGCTTTTTAAGCTCAACCTGGGTTTTCGTCTGCTCCTTCAGGTTGTCGAGCGTCATGCCGTTTTGCTGCAGAGCCATATTGAATTGTTCCTCGGAAGGGAAGGACGCTTTCAGTGCATCCACTTCTTTATTCACATCGGCATCGGTCACCGTAATGGACTTGTTCTTCAGTTCCTGCTGGATCAATTCCTCTGTGATCATGGAGTTCAGCGTTTGTTTGCCGCCTACGCTGACAAGCTCATCGTACAGATTATCCTTGGTAATGTTAACGTCGTTGACTTTAGCTATAGCTTCATTGCCGGATCCCTTGGCAAACGGTGGTACGATCAGGACGACGATTAAGGCAGCCGCCAATACCAGCGACGCGATCATCCAGCCTTTGCTTCCGTTGCCGCCGCCATCTGCAGGTGGCTGTTCATCGTAATGCGGTTGATCTCCCGAATGCATAACGGCTGGGTGTTCGTTCTCTTCCTTGTATAGCTCGTCGGACTCCGGATAGGTGGAATCTATTCTTTCTTCTTCATGAGGCAAACCGCCTTGATCTTGTTGGTTATTCTCTTTCTCTTGGGCTTGTCCCTGATCCTCCTCGGGCTGTCCCGGATGGTTTGGCTGCAAATCGTTATCTTTCATGTAATGATTGACTCCCTTCGACTGCATATAATAATGAGTTGTTTATTCTTTTATCACTTTACCAGATAAGCCTATGGTTTACCTTAAGAAAAAATAAAAATTGAAAATATAAACGGAAAAGTGGTTCCTGCCTACAGAATCAGCATTCCCGCCACGCCGCATAGAATTCCAAGCAAGACGACGGAGGCAGTAACAAACCACAAAACTCTTTTAGGGAATGAACGCCTCACCATAAGAAGAGACGGAAGACTGACAGCCGGCAGCGTCAGGAGCAGCGCCGCGGCCGGACCCGCTCCCAGGCCCGCTGCCATAAAGGCCTGGATGATCGGGATTTCCGCTGCGGTCGGAATGACGAACAGCATTCCCATCACGGAGAAGAAGATGACGGCCAAGAGCGTGTTCCCCGCTGCCGCTCCCAAATGCGGGAACATCCATGCCTGCATGGCGCCAAGGAGCAGCACGGCTATAAAGTAAGCCGGGACCACCCGAACCAGCATCTGCCCGATGCTGGTTAACCAGCGTTTCCACAGCGGACGATCATCGGTTTGATCCGTGCTCTGAGGCGCATCGATCTCCACGGGATCCGCTTCCTTGGCGAAGCGGTTTGCCAGGTAGCTGACGCCGAAGGTTAGCAGGAGGCCGAAGATCAACCGCAGCACGGTGAATTTCCATGATAAAACAAACGTCATGAAGACGAGCGTTGCCGGATTGATGGTTGGATTGCCGATCCAGAACGCGAGGGCAGAGCCGACCGACACCTTTTTCTTGCGCAGACCGATCGCGATCGGTGCGGCGCAGCAGGAGCACATCATGCCGGGAATGGAGGCGATTCCTCCAATCGCCGTGCTGCCGAAGGTCGTTTTGCCGAGGACCCGAAGCAGCCATTGGGAGGGCAGCAGCGACTGGACCAGAGTCCCGAGCAGAATGCCGAGCACCGCCGCTTTCCAAACCGCTTTAAAATAGGTGAGCGCATAATCCCAGGCTGCCTGCCAAGAAGGGGCGGCATCGGCCGGATCCATGCCTAATATGGAAGAGCCGATGCTGTGTTCCATAATAGCTTTGAGCGCTTTATCGTAGTAAGGCCACCACTTCACGTAGGTAAGGCCTGTTGCTGCTATGATGATGAAGATGGTGATGAGCCAGACGGTTCTTCTGCGATCCGTATGATTCAAGGCCCTTCCACCGTCGCTTGAGTGATTCATAATCTGTACTCCCCCGATGTGTCGTGAAATTATTTACATATCCAATCAAATAGTATATCACATAGTCGGCAGATTGCAGAAAGATATTCCCGTTAATTGCAAGAAATAGGAAGACCGTTAGACTTGAAGCAGCCGATTTCATATAATATAGATATTGTGTGTTTGAACAAGTGTTAGCTAAACGGATGAATATCAGATGATCCCCGGTGTAGATGAGACGTTATCCAAGCATCCACGCCGGGGTTGTTGCATGTGCTTTGCCTAAAATCACTCTTAAGACGAAGGGAAGATCCGTGATGAGTCAATCGGAGAAAATAAAACTAACCTCGTATTCCTCCAAAGGTGGCTGCGGCTGCAAGATCGGACCTGCCGATCTGGCGCAGGTCATCCGCAAGCTTCCGCAAGCCGAGCCGAATCCTAATTTATTGGTTGGTCTGGATACCAGCGATGATGCGGGCGTATACCGTCTCACGGATGATCTGGCCATGGTGCAGACCGTCGATTTCTTTACGCCGATCGTGGATGACCCTTATGATTTCGGTCAGGTGGCCGCGGCGAATGCCATCAGCGATATCTATGCCATGGGCGGCAAACCGCTGACCGCCTTGAATATCGTAGCATTCCCGATTTCGACGCTGGACAAGCAGGTTTTGACGGATATATTGAGAGGTGCAGGAGATAAATTGAAGGAAGCGGGGGTTACACTGGTTGGTGGACACTCCATCGATGACAAAGAGCCGAAATTCGGCCTTGCCGTAACGGGGACCGTTCACCCGGACCGGGTAAGAACCAATGCCGGAGCCAAGCCGGGCGACGCCTTGATTCTAACGAAGCCGATTGGCGTGGGTATCCTGACGAGCTCCATCAAGAAGGATCTGTTAACTGAAGATGAGATTCGCCGCGTTACCGCCGTCATGGCGGCACTGAACAAAACGGCTGCGGAGACGATGGAGCCTTATGACGTGCATGCCTGCACCGACGTGACGGGGTTCGGTCTCCTTGGCCATGCGCTCGAAATGGCCAAAGGCAGCGGCACGGGCATCCGGATTACCAAGCCTTCCGTTCCCATTCTGGAACGGGTTCGGGAAATGGCCGACGGGGGCGTCATTCCGGGCGGAACCAAAAACAATTATGAACACGTGAAGGACGACGTGGATTTCCCGGATGGGATGGACCAGATCGATAAATGGATATTGTGCGATGCCGTGACGTCAGGTGGACTCCTCATTGCCGTTGACGGCTCGCAGGCCGAACCATTATTGGCAGAGCTTCGCCAAGCCGGGCTGGAAGCCGGCAGAATCGGAGAGGTCGTACATGACCATCCGAATCGCATTGTCGTTGAGGCATAACATGAGCCGGGTTTTGTTTGTGCAACCATAAAGGAGCGAACAGACATGTTTCAAGACATCACCGTAAAAGAATTATTGGAACTGCAAAGCAGCAAGAAGATTACTTTGATTGATGTCCGTTCCCCTTCGGAATACAAGGACTCCACCATTCCGGGGAGTCTGAACATTCCGGTCTTCAATGATGAAGAACGGGCCGAGATCGGGACGATTTACAAGCAGGTGAGCGTGGATGCGGCCAAAGAGCGGGGACTCGCCATCATGTCGGCCAAGCTACCCAGCTTCGTGAAGCAGTTCAAAGAGATTGAAGGAGATAAGGCGGTCTATTGCTGGCGCGGCGGCATGCGCAGCCGAACGGCTGCAACGGTGCTGTCCCTGATGGATATCCATGTCAATCGGATTACGGGCGGGATTAAGGCTTACCGGAAGTATGTGCTGGATACGCTTGAGCAGAAGAGTCTGAATGCGGAAGCGTTTGTCCTACACGGGTTGACGGGTACGGGCAAGACGGCAGTGCTTAGGCAGCTTCAGCAGGAAGGCTACCCCGTCGTGGACCTGGAAGGGCTCGCAGGCCACCGCGGCTCGATCTTCGGGCATATCGGCCTGCAGTCCAACAATCAGAAGACTTTCGATGCGGAATTGGTTGAACGGCTGAAACAATTGGAAAATTCGCCTTATTTGTTATTTGAGGCCGAGAGCAAACGGATCGGCAAAATCGTCGTTCCCGATTTCCTGATGATGAAGAAGGAGTCGGGCACAGCCATCGTATTGGAATTGCCGATGGCGGAGCGTGTTCGCCAGATACTGGAGGATTACACCCCTGCCGCTTATAAAGAGCAATATTTGGCGGCCTTTCAATTAATCAAGAACCGAATCCACACTCCGATCGCCGCGGAAATTGGCAAGTCTTTGGAGGAGGGAAGGTATGCTCAGGGAATACAGCTGCTGCTTGAGCATTATTATGATCCCAAATATAATTACTCCTTCAGTCAATATGAGGACAGCGCTCCTATCGTTGTGGCAGTAGATCGGGTGGAAGAAGCGGTGGAAGCCGTAAAAGACATACTGCGAAGCCGAATGCTGCACAAGACAGGCGCGTAAATGCCAGGATCGGTTGAGTGCGTAGGGAGAAGGAGTTCCATTGTGTCTCTTTATTTTGCGATCCGGTCCTGATGCGAATAGAACGATAGATCGCCCCTTTAGCAATAGCAGATACGAAGGTATCGCTTTTGCTTGAGGGGCGATTTTGCTTTTGGATATGAAATGCTCTTAGAGTGACGATAGAGCTTCCGAGATAGGCGTTTCGCCTGAAATCAGGTCGAAGGAACGCCGGAAAGTATGTTCTTCGTCCAGCGCCAACAGGATCGTTTTCGCCACATCCTCGCGCGGAATCGAGCCGCCCTTGATATTCTCCTCAGCCGTAATGCGACCGGTACCAGGCTCATTCAAAAGTCCTCCCGGACGAATGATCGTATAGGAGAGGCTGCTGTGACGAAGCATTCGATCCGCGTAATGCTTGGCGGCATAATACGGTTTGATGTCCTCGTTCCAAGATTCGCGATGATGGGCCCCGATCGCGCTAACCATCACAAAGCGCGGGACCTTCGCCTCTTCGGCAGCTTCGACCATCTTGACGGCTCCGTCCAGATCGATCAGCAGCGTTTTGTCGTATCCGGTAGCTCCGCCAGAACCAGCCGTGAAAACCACTGCCTGGCAATCTCGTGCTGCTTCCGCCAGTTCCTTGACCGATCCTTCCAAATTCGCGACAACGCACTCTATTCCCGCATCTCGATAATAGGCTGCCTGCGCCTCCTTCCGAACCATGGCTTTTACGCTATAGGCATCATGTTCATGCAGGAGAAACGTAAGCTGTTTGCCAATCTGGCCGTTCGCGCCGGCCACTAGAACTTTCATCATGACATGCTCCTTTTCTTTTGGGTATATATATTCTCGTAAAGAGTAATCCCAGCGATTTTGACATAGACTACGGGATATTTGTCATGTAATATCTTTGGGCCTTTCCTTTATGACAGGAAAATGATATTATCTTGTTTTCACCAAATCGCACGGTTTCGAAACAAGGTCAAAGGAGAACAGAGAGTTGAGCGGAGAGAAGATATACCCTGCTTCAGGAAGACAACGCTGGATATTCCTCATATCGATGATCAGCTTCATCAGCTTTGTCATTCTGGCGGCGCTGGTAAAGCGGGAGAGCCTGGCAGCGCTTGATTTGGCGATCATTACGACGGTACAAGCCCTTGAACATCCGCTGCTTACGGATATTGCCATCGGGCTGTCGTTCATAGGCTCCATCGGACCGGTGATCGTGTTAAGCCTGATCGTGATCGCCGTGCTATATTGGATTCTGGGCCACCGCAGGGAGATTCTTCTCCTTATTGTGGTTGTCTTCGGTTCATCTATTCTGAATTTATTATTAAAATGGGTGTTTCAACGGGCAAGGCCGGACATCAACCGCCTGATTGAAATTACGGGATATAGCTATCCCAGCGGCCATTCGATGGGGGCCTTCTCGTTCTACAGCGTGCTCGCTTACTTGTTGTGGAGACATATTGACAGCAGAGCGGGGAGAAGGACGTTGATTGCCGTTTCCATCGTGATGATTCTAAGCATCGGATTTAGTCGGATCTATCTCGGCGTCCATTACCCGAGCGATATCGTTGGCGGATATCTGGCTTCTTGCGCTTGGCTTGGTTTTGTGATCCGATTTTACGAGAAAAGGATGGGGAAGCGGGCCAACCCGGATGATGTCAATGAAGAATCTGCATAACATTGGAAGCGTAAGGGTAATTCATGTAATAGCGGTTCAAACGGAGGAGTATGTATCATGGTGTGTAGGCATAGACGTGAAATTGGGTTGCGTAAGGAGGGCTGTCCGTGGCGTTTGGAGCAAGAATGTTCAAAACCGGCCTGGCCGTGACGCTGGCTCTTTATTTAGCCATGCTGTTTGACTTTAAATCACCTGTCGTAGCCGCCATCGCTGCGATTTTCGCGATGCAGCCATCCATATACAGGTCGTGGAGATATTTTCTGGACCAGCTGCAGACCAGTACGCTCGGTGCGATTCTGGCCATGCTCGGCGGGTATTTTTTATCGAATCAACCGATTTCCGTCGGTTTGGTCTGTATTCTAGTGATCATGATTTGCATGAAGCTGAAAATGGGCGAGACCATCGGACTTACGCTTGTTACGGTTATATCCGTGATGGAAGCTTCCGGCCAATGGGATTTTGCCCTCAATCGCTTTATTCTGACGATTATCGGCATCATATCTGCATTCCTCATCAATATTCTTGTGTTTCCACCGAAACCGAAGGAACAATACATCACACGGATTCATATTGTATTTGGCAAAATGTCGCTGCTGCTGCGTACGGCGATCTCCCATGAAATGAAGGATTCGGTCTACCGTGCGGAGAAGAAAGAACTGGAATCGGCCATCAAATCGTTGTCCGACAAATACAATTTGTTTGAGGAAGAGCAGAAGAAGCTGAAACGGGCGAAATACAGTCAAGCAAGACAGCTCGTGGTGTATAAGCAGCTGCTCCAATCCCTTCGCAAGGGGTATGAAGTGCTGGATGCGGTGGAGAACCACTATTTCCAGGCGGATCGATCCGATGAAATCGACGAACAGTTTGATCACAATCTGGAGCGGTTAATGAAGTACCATGAGCATATTTTATGGAAATTCGAAGATAAACTTAAGCCGAACGAGGATGAGGCCGAGACCATGGCGGAGAACAATGAAGCTTTCATGGAGCAGGTGATGTGCGGACCCGGTTCAAATCCCGGCGGACTCCGGCTGGCGGTGGTGGCCGCCTCCATGTACGACTACGGCTATCAGCTTGACCGGTTGAATCGGGTGGCGGATCAAATCAGCCGAGTCGTGGATGATAAGGAGCAAGAGGATGCCATGTTCTCGTGGCTGCGAAAATAAGGGAGCTCGCCATGAGGATGCCGATCAAGATTTTACATTTGATCGGCTGTTTTTAATACATCTCAGCAAGCAGCAAGTTTGGCATTTGAAGCTCGGGAATGGTATGGTAAATGGTATGGTATATGAACATAAAAAAAACCGCCTCGGCGGGTCGGTTACTGAAATTCCATGTTGAATTATGTACGGCAGCTTGCTATAATTAACAATGCTTTGTCATTAAATGATTGATATATGGTTAGAATATCACAATTGTATTTTATCACGATTAACTAACGCTGTCAACCGGTATATTAGGGGGATGAACAAATGGCTATCAGCGATCAAGATTGGAAAGAGGAACAGGCGCGGGTAACGGAAGTAACAGCAAAAATCGGTAATAAAATATCCCAGCTGGAAGCGAGCGTCGGCGATATCCGTGAAGTCGTCATTGACATGCGGAAGGACTTCTGGGACGAAGTTACGGTGAACTTCAGCAACCCGGACGATTTGGGCGAAACGTCCACCAACCTGAGACAGCAGTCGCAGGTGCTCGCCGAACGCGAGCATGCTCATCTGCAGTCCAGCAAGCTGCTTAAAAAGTACAGGAAGCTGGTGGAATCCCCGTACTTCGGACGCATTGACTTTCAGGAGGATGGAGCTGCGGAGACGGAAACCATTTATCTTGGAACAGGTTCTTTTTTGGACGAAAAGATGGAGACGTTTCTGGTTTACGACTGGCGGGCACCGATCTCGAGCCTGTATTACGACGGTGCGCCGGGCCCAGCCCAATATGAGACGCCTTCGGGTACGGTCAAGGGCGAAATGCTGCTTAAGCGCCAATTCGTCATCCATAACGGCGAGATCAAGGTGCTGTTCGATACCGGCGTGACCATCGGAGATGAACTGCTGCAGCAGGTGCTCAGCCACAGCGCGGATGACCGCATGAAGAGTATCGTGGCTACGATTCAGAAGGAACAAAACGCGGTCATCCGAAATGACAAAACGCGCATGCTGATCGTGCAGGGGGCTGCCGGAAGCGGAAAGACCTCGGCGGCACTGCAAAGGGTTGCTTATCTGCTGTACAAGTACCGGGAGACGCTACGGGCCGACCAGATGATCCTGTTCTCCCCGAATCCGTTGTTCAACAGCTATGTGTCGACGGTGCTTCCGGAGCTTGGCGAGGACAATATGCAGCAGACGACCTTCCAGTCCTATCTGGAGCACCGGCTTGGTAAGGAGTTCGATCTCGAAGACGTGTTCACGCAGACGGAAACCCTGTTGAACGCAGATGATTCGCCGCGTTACCGGGCACGCTTGGAGAGCATATCGTATAAATCCTCGGGGGCTTATCTGGACACCATCAGACGATACAAGGAGCTGCTGGAAAAGGGAGGCATGCTCTTTAAGCCGGTCGTATTCCAGGGGAAGGTGATTGTCAGCTCGGAGGAGATGGCATCGCAGTTCTATGGCTATGATTCGGCGGTTAAGCTCGCTGGCCGCATTGATCTGATGAAGGAATGGATGCTTAAACGCCTGTCGGAGTTTGCCCAGAGCGAGAAAGATGCCCCGTGGGTAGAGGAGCAAATCCAGCTTCTGGATACGGAAGATTACCAACGAGCCTTTCAAACGATGAGACGCAAGCAAAACCGGAAGGCAGACACGTTTGACGATTTCGATAAGGAAAAAGACGTCCTTGCGAAAATGGTGGTCAGCAGCCGGCTCAAGCCGCTTCGGCGCTGGATCAAGCGGTTCCGGTATGTGGACGTTAAGGGCATGTACCGAAAATTGTACACGGACGAATCATTATTCCGCCGGGCGGCGGGAAATTTGGAGACACTCCCGGAACATTGGGATGAAATATGCAATCTTACCGTTGCGTCCCTGGACGACAAAGCCTTGCTTTACGAAGACGCCACGCCGTTTCTCTATCTGAAGGAACTACTGCAAGGGTTCCGTACGAATACGTCGATACGCCATGTCATCGTCGATGAAGTTCAGGATTATTCCGCATTTCAGCTGGAGTTCCTGAAGCGTTTGTTCCCGCGGGCCAAAATGACGGTGCTGGGGGACCTCAACCAAGCCATTTATGCTCATGGAGAGGCACTCGGAAGCTTGGAGAATCTGGTGAGTCTGTATGGCAATGAGGATACGGAGGTCATTAATCTGACCCAAAGCTACCGGTCGACGTATGAAATCGTTAACTTCACGCGACAAATGATACCGGGCGGGGAGCGGATCGTTCCTTTCAACCGGCAAGGGGAAGCTCCTCGGGTCGTACAGGTGAACGATGAAGAAGAACTGCAAGGCGCGATCGTATCCGATATCCGCGAGCTTCATGAGCAGGGATTCCAATACGTTGCGGTGATCTGCCGGACCGAAGAGGAGAGCAAGCGCGTACATCAGCAGCTGTCGGCGGATATCTCCGCCCGCTTAATCACCAAAACCACGCCGGCCTTTGAAAAGGGAACCCTGGTGGTTCCCGCCTACTTGGCCAAAGGCGTGGAGTTTGACGCGGTGATTATCTATAACGGCGCCGAGGACGTGTACCACCGGGAAAGCGATCGGAAGCTGTTCTACACGGCATGTACGCGTGCCATGCATAAACTGCATGTCTATCATATCGGGGAGAAGAGTCACTTTATCTCCAGTCAAGCTTAAAGGAAAGAGGTCTGCCTGAGCCCGTCTCAGGCCGGCCTCTTTTTGCATGATGTCTATATGAAAATCAAATCCGTTTTCATAATGGAGGTAAAAAATGGAATGTAGTATACTAAGAAATTTATGGCATTTGTTATACCATAAGGAGGGAGTTATCCAAAATTTATCAACATTTGACCGGTGATTAATAATTTTTTTTCAATTATTTTCGAATTAAGCGATTTCACGGTAGTCCTGCCTATTCACTTTTGACACAAAATTGACGAAAAAAGGAATGGGGGTATATTACTTATATCAAAGGTCGGGTGCTTGCGGATGAAGATAAAAACAAAATTGATTCTTTCGTCTACGATACTTGCGACGGTTACGGCGGTTATCGTAATCATTGCGTTTATCACTTCGAATATGACGGAGAAGAGGTTCAGCAAGATTATTGAAGAGGACCAGAAGGTCATTTATAACCTGACGCAATTGGAGACCCTATTAACGGGCGTTTCCAATGATGAGCGGGGCTACTTATTGACCGGGGATTCGACCTTTGCAGATTCATTGAAATCGAAACAGGAGTCCATCGTCAAACTCATGGCCGAAACCAAAGGCTTAATGACGGCAGAAGAAGACCAGAAGGTATTTAACGAGATTGAAGCCGGTTATGTCGTATACTCCGAGGCCATTGCCGAGGTATTGAACAAATTGGGGTATGACACCGGTTTTTACAAGGCGGTCCCGTTCCGGGTATATGAAGCTGCCTTTAACAAGGAGCGGGAAGTGCGCAAGTCTTTTAGCGAGCTGATCGCGCAGTTTACGGTACATAAAAATGAAGCCCTGGCAAAGCAGGCTGATCAGATTGCGTCCAGCAGCCGGTTTCAGAATTTGATCATCATGCTGATCGGAGCGGCAGCCGTCGTTTATTTTGCCATACAGGGCTATCTCTTGACCCGCTCGATCCGTCCTTTGAACCAGATGAGCAGTCAGCTTCTGAAGATTGCCGAAGGCGGGGGTGATCTGGTCACCCGATTACACATTACAACAAAAGATGAAATCAGGGATGTAGCCGACGCTTATAATAAATTGGTCGATGGCTTCAGGGAGCTGGTCGTCCAAGTGCAGGATACTGCAGGTAAAGTGGGTATCGCTGCTTCGACGCTGCATTCGACGACAGAGGAAATCCGTCAGGCTTCCCACCAAACGTCCGGGATTATGGAAGAGCTGGCTGCCGGGGTAGAGAACCAGCTGCAGGATACGGAGGAAACGACGGCGACCGTTACGGATATGGCGGAAGGCATGAAGCATATCGCGCTTGCAGCCCAAGACGTTTCCGGACTGGCGGTAGCGGCGAACAAGCTTGCGGCTGAAGGGGAACAGGCACTTGTGCATACGCTAACCCAGATGGAAGGCATCCGTACCAGCGTGGACCAATCTGCGCAATCCGTGCGTGCGCTCGGAGAGAAGGCCTCCAACATCGGGGCGATGGGACAGATCATCATCGAAATTGCGGAGCAGACCTCGCTTCTTGCCTTGAATGCCTCCATTGAAGCCGCACGGGCTGGCGAGCATGGCAGAGGTTTTGCGGTCGTCGCCGCAGAGGTCCGGAATTTGGCTGACCAGGCATCGAACTCCTCCGTGGAAATCAGACAGTTCGTTCACGAGCTGCAGCAAGACATCCTGAATCTGGCTGGCGTGATGGAACAGGGAACTCGCGAAGTCACCGAAGGCATGAATGTGGCGCAAGGAGCCGAGCGAGCCTTTAAGGAAATCGAGCAGTCGGTCGGTGAATTGAACGGGCAGATTCAAAGCGTCACCGCTGCAACCGAACAGATGAATTCGGGAGCCGGGGAGCTCGTTCACGCGATCCGTCGAATCCAGGAGGTCACGGAAACAACGGCAGGCGGCACGCAAAGCGTCAGTGCTGCAACGGAAGAGCAACTGGCGTCCATGGAAGAAATCACAAATTCCGTTGAAGATCTTAACGTGATGTCTGGCAAGCTTCGTCAGTTGATGTCGGGATTTAAAGTATAATTAAGGAAAAATTGCATATAGGAAAAAACGGCCACCTTGACGTCATGCATATTCTGGGCGAAAGAACCTACAATATGGATGACAGATAACGTAAAGGTGGTCTTCTCTCATGGAAAACAAGAAATGGGATCTGGTTGCCCTAGCATCCATACCACTCATCATGACGTTAGGCAATTCCATGCTGATTCCCATTTTACCGCAAATTTCCAAGGTTTTAGGGATCAGCTCCTTCAAAGTGAGTATGTTGATAACGGTGTATGCTGTTGTAGCCATCTTGCTGATTCCGATTGCCGGGTATTTGTCGGATCGGTATGGAAGAAAGAAGATCATCATCCCGAGTTTGATTATTGCGGCGTTAGGCGGAGCTGTGTCCGCGGTAGCTGCCTGGCTGCTAAGCGGGACAGGGGCGTATTATGTTATATTAGCCGGCCGTTTTCTGCAGGGTATCGGTGCAGCGGGGGCCTTCCCGATCGTCATCCCGCTTGTCGGTGACATGTTCAAAGAGGAAGAAGAGGTTAGCAAAAGCCTCGGAATCATTGAAACCTCCAACACGTTTGGTAAGGTTGTCAGTCCGATATTAGGTGCGCTGCTGGGAAGCTTCATTTGGTTCTTGCCCTTTATATCGATTCCGGTTCTATGCCTGATTTCACTCGTGCTGGTCATTTTTTTGGTGAAGACGCCAAAGTTGAATAACAATGATAAACAATCCCTGCGTGAGTTTTTGAAAACAACCAAGGGGGTTTTGCATGAGAAGGGAAGATGGCTGTATGCGATATTCGCCATCGGCGGCATCGCCATGTTTGGCGTATTCGGCGTTCTTTTTTATTTGTCGGAGACGCTGGAAATCACTTACAAATTACATGGCGTAATAAAAGGATTGGTGCTTGCAATTCCACTGGCTTTATTATGCCTATCTTCTTATCTTGCCGGTAAATTCACGGGCAAAAACAAAGCGGCAAAGAAGTGGACCGGCTTCGCCGGCATGGTTATTTTGACGGCTTCCCTTATCGTCACCGGCTTTAGCGAACAGATCTATTTTGTCGTCGGGATGATGACGCTTGGCGGCATCGGGATCGGGATGGTGCTGCCGTGCATGGATACGCTGCTGACGGAAGGCGTGGAGAAGGAGCAGCGCGGCACCATCACCTCGCTTTACAGCAGCATGCGTTTTATCGGGGTATCGCTGGGGCCGCCGGTCGTTTCTCTCCTGCTGGGCGCGAACCATTGGGTGATGTTTGGCACGCTGGCAGCCGTTGCGGCCGTAGGCGGTCTGCTTACGTTATTCGCGGTGAAGCCGGAGGCAAAAGAAGACGATTCCGGAGGGAATTCATACCGGGTCGATTTCAAGAAACCGCAAGGATTGAAAAAGAAAGGTCTTGTCCATAAATAATGGACAAGGCCTTTTTTCATATGCCGGGATCAGTTTGGCTGGCCGGTCCCTTCCCTTATGGCCAAGCATCCCGGCATCCGGCATTCCGGCTGACGAAGCTTTTTCGTTATCGCTTTGTTCATTAACCTGCCACGGTAGCCTCGGTGTCCTTAACTGCCGTGGTTGATTTGGAACGCGACTTGCCGGCTGCCTGCACGATGATATAAATCAGGATCAACAGCACGAGCGCAATCGCCGAGTAACGGTACATGACGGCATAGGAAGTGGATTTGGCGATGGCGCCGAGCGCAATCGATCCGATGGCCACGCCGAAATCCAGGGAGTTGAAGAACATGCCGTTGGCCATGCCGCGCTGCAGCGGATGAACCTCCTGAATCATCCAGGTCTGGATGGACGGCTGCATTGCCCCAAAGCCGATGCCGTAGCAAAGCGCCGATGACAGCATGGATCCCGTCGATGTGGCGAAGGTAAGGAGGAGCAAACCGGATACCATCAGAATTGCGGCGGGTATAACAAGCGCTTTATGTCCATACCGGTCATATATTCTGCCGGAGAACGGCCGTACGAGAATGATGGCAATGGCGTTGAACAAGAAAAAATACTGCGGATTACGGAGGTGAGCCTCCGCTCCGAACAATGCCATGAAGCTCAGGAGCCCGCCGTACGTAATCGACATCAAAAAGTTGAGGATACTGGGAAGGATCAGTTTTTTGTTAAAGGACCCCTTCGGTTTATCCTCAACTCGGGGTTGAAGCGCTGCAGGGCGCTCCGCGTTCCGTTTAGCCGCTCTTGATGTCAGGAGGTAGGCGAGAGGGAAGATCAGAAGGTTGATGATAACCGTGATGAACACGAGCGGAGTGAAACCGCCGCTTTGCAGCAGCGTCAAGCCGATCATGGGACCGATCGACATGGCAAGCGTAGTGGATAGCCCGAAATACCCCATGCCTTCGCCCAAGCGTTTGATTGGAATGACATCCGATGCCATGGTTGGAAACGAGGTGCTTGTCATGCCAAAGCCGATGCCGAACAATATGCGCATCAGCAGCAGGAAGGCTATGCCGCTCGCCCAGTAATAACCGAGCGTGGCTGCCAGGGAAATCAGCAGCCCGACGTACAGCAGCAGCCTCAGCTTTCCTTTTTCCAGCGCTTTGCTTGATACGAAGCGGGAAGCGATCGCACTGAAGGCGAACAGGCTGGTTATGAGGCTCACCTGCAAGGGGCTTGCCGTGAACGCCTCCTTGGCGTATGCGGGCAGCGTGGTCAGCATCATCTGCAGGGTCAGGAACAGAAAAAGGTTGCTGACCATCAACGTGATGAATTCTTTGGTCCATAGCGGTTGTTTCGTGTTGATATCATTCATGTGGAACATCTCTCCTGTTGTTGTGTAAGTTGTGTATGTTGGCATTGATGCGCGAGAGTGTGTCCCAGAACATCTCCAATTGCTTCTCGTCAATGCCCTCGATTAATTGGCTTCCGCATTGACTTTCGATGGCTGTGGTCGCTTCAATCAGTTCCTTGCCTGTATCTGTCAAAAAGAGCTGAAAAGCTCTCCGGTCGTTAACCGACACGGATTTAGAAGTGTATCCTTTTTTCTCGAGCAGGTCCAGAATACGGGTTGTCGTGGGCTGGTCTTTGTCCGCTTTGGCGGCAACTTCCTTCTGATTCAGCCCCTCGTGCTCGCCGATGTGGTACAGAACCAGCCATTGCTCGGGGGTGATGTCATAGGGCTTCAGGGCATTAGCAAACAATTGGGATGCGCGCCGATAGGTGTAACCCAGATGAAAACCGATGGAAGGGTTGCGTTTAGGTATTTTCAAGAAAAAGTCACACCTTTCATTTCAAGCTTCCAAAAATACTTGTCTAGACAATTATATGCCTAACATACAAATCGGTCAAACCATTTGAAAAATTAATTAGGACATGACAGGGTTTCATCAACCGATGTGGAATATGAAAATGGAATGATAACATAGCTCTAACAATTGCGAGCTATATTTATAGTACAAAACCAAAACCAAAACCTAATCACTCAGGAGGAAGTACAAATGTCACAATTGATCAATTTCGCACACCGCGGGTCATCGGCCATATGCCCCGAGAATACGATGTCTGCCTTTGCCAAAGGCTTGGAGCAGGGAGCTACCGGGATCGAAACCGACGTCCAAATGACGAAGGACGGAAAGCTGGTATTGATTCATGATGAGAGTGTCGCTCGCACAACCGGGGCCGAGGGGCTTGTCAAGGATTATACATACGACGAGCTGTCCAAGCTGGACGCAGGCTCATGGTTTGGGGCCGATTTCCAAGGCGAACGGATTCCGCTGCTGGAAGAACTGCTGGAATTAACGCAAAGCCGCGGCACGATTATTAATATCGAGCTGAAGAACGGAACGATTCAATACCCAGAGCTGGAAAAGCGCGTGATTGAGGCTGTAAGGCATTACAATATGGCGGAGCAAATCGTCATTTCGAGCTTTAATCATTATTCCCTGGTGGAATGCAAACATATTGATCCAGAAATTCGTACCGGGCTGCTGTATAGTGAAGGGCTGTACCAACCGTGGGAATACGCCAAATTGGCTAAAGCGGATGCCCTGCACGCATACCATCGAGCGGTTCTGCCGGAGTGGGTAACGGAAGCGAAGCAGCATGGCGTCGTCTATCATCCGTGGACCGTGAATGACGAGGGACGGATGAAAGAGTTGATGGATGCGGGCGTTGCGGGCATCATTACGGATTATCCGGATGTGCTGAACGGACTGCTGCAAACCAAGGGAGCGTGACTTTGTGAGAAAAACATGGCTGCTGGGCTTCGGCTTTTTTAGCATCAGCATTACTTGGGCGCTGTACAATGCGTTTGTGCCCTACTTTCTGGAGGATTACATATCCAGTGTCGCATGGATCGGTTTTTTTATGACGATCGACAATTACTTTGCCTTGTTCTTGCAGCCATGGATTGGAAGCCGAAGCGACCGTACCCATACCCGGTACGGCAGAAGAATGCCTTACCTGCTTATCGGAATGCCGCTAGGCGCTTTGTTTACGGCCATGATTCCGTTTCATAACGGAATGGCGACGTTGTTGCTGTTCATGGTCCTCATGAACCTGGCCATGAGCCTGTATCGTTCGCCAACCGTTTCATTGATGCCGGATATAACGGAAGAGAAGCGACGTACCAGAGCCAACGGCATCATTAACTTTATGGGCGGCTTGGGCTCCATATTGGCATTTGGCTTGGGCTCGGTGTTGTACAGTGCCCATGCATCGCTGCCTTTCATTGCAGCTGCCGGCGTAACGCTTGTCTCTTTGTTCATTCTGAAGACGTTCATCCGAGAGAAACGCGATGCTCCGGGCTATCAAGCCCAGACGGCCGCCAGAGCCAAAATTTCCTTGAAAAGCCAAATCAATCGCACGACGGTACTGCTGCTGGCGGCCATATTTTTCTGGTTCGTGGCGTACCAAGGGGTTGAGACGCTGTTTACGCTGTACGGGAAGAATGAGATGGGGCTGACGGAATCGCAGGCTTCCTTTTCCTTGACGTTTTTTTCGCTCGCCTTTGTTCTGTTTGCGATTCCCAGCGGATGGCTTGGCGGTAAATTCGGGAAGAAACGGCTGATCCTGATCGGCGTCAGCGGGCTGCTGATTGTCTTTGCGCTCGTCCCATGGGTAGAATCGCTGCTGCTGCTTCGCGTACTGCTGACCGTTGGCGGATTGTTTTGGGCTTGCATCAATATCAATTCTTACCCATTCATCGTATCGACCGGATCGGAGGACAGCATCGGAACGCGGACAGGAATGTATTATTTGGTGTCTTCGCTGGCGGCGATATCGTCGCCGCCTCTGCTTGGCAAGCTTATTGACGGAATGGGATATTCGATCCTGTTTTATTGCGCCGCAGGCAGCATGCTGCTTGCGCTGATCTGCATGCTGATGATTCGTCATCAGGAAACGGATCATTCCGCTAAAGCGCAGAACGCCTCCGCGAGCTTGTCCTAGCCGTTGTCATTTGGATAACCGGGAGTTTTAGCTCCTGCCCGGATGTGCGGAATAACATTGACGAGTGCCTGCCGGCACAGGTAGAATTTAATACCAGAGAGATGGTCTTAAATTATGTCGGCGAAGGGCAGGAGCTGATTCCAAGGTTGACAACGATTTACGATATTGCGAAGAAAACAGGCTATTCGCCTACGACGGTATCCAAAGTCTTCAACAATTATCCGGATGTTCGGGAAAAGACGAGAGTCAAAATCCTGGAAACCGCGAAGGAAATGGGGTATCTTCCAAACGCCAATGCCAGGTCACTTACGACCAAGCGATCCTGGACGATCGGCATTCTTTTTGTTGAAGCCACGGGAGCCGGAATTCGGCATCCCTATTTTGGAGCCGTCATCGAAAGCTTTAAGAAAATCTCCGTATCCAAAGGGTATGATCTGATGTTCATTTCCAAGGATGTCGGCGGCCGAAGAAGCAGTTATGTGGAGCATTGCAAAATCAGGGGCGTCGATGGCGTTGTGGTCATCCTGTCGAGCAACGATGATCCCGATTTCCAGGAGCTGCTGGATAGCGGCATTCCGTGCGTCATTCTGGATTCGTCACCGGAGCATGTGCATTCGGTATACTCCGACAATATCGGAGGCAGCATGCTGGCAATCCGGTATTTGCACTCGCTTGGACATCGCAGCATTGCCCATATTTCGGGCGGATTGAATACGTTTGCAGGCGAGCAGCGCCAACATGGCTATGAACAAGCGCTGCGTGAGCTGGATCTGAACCTAAGGGAAGAGTACATAACCGGCAGCGATTTTTACTCCACCGAGAGCGGATACGAAGCCATGAAGAGGCTGCTTGCGCTTGAGGATCGGCCGACAGCCGTTTACGCCGCTGGAGATTTGCTCGCGCTTGGGGCGATTCGAGCCGTGCTGGACCATGGCCTTAGCGTGCCGGGAGACGTGTCGGTCATCGGCTTTGACGATATTGAAATGTCCCGCTACATTACCCCTGCATTAACGACGGTCCGTCAGGATACGGAGCAGCTTGGCAAGGTTGCCGCGGAGATCCTTGTTTCTTCAATCGAAGAGCGGGATACCGCCGTGAAGTCGGTTATGCTGCCAGTCGAATTAATGATCCGGGAGTCCTGCCGCCCGGTCACCTAAGGTGAACCTAAAGAGCAGGGTTCGTTTTTAACCCATTTCGAAACCGGTTTCGAAATGGGAGACTACTGATATCAGCGAATGATGCACTCATTTAAGGAGGATTTGAACATGTCCAATTATCGTTTTGAGAAGGATGCCTTTGTTATCGAGCAGTATGATCTCGCCAAGCCGTTTTCCAGCTTCCTGCCAGGGATTGCCGGATTGAAAGGGATACCGATGTGGACCTTTTACGTCAATCGGGGCCAGGGGATAAGCAGTTTCGGCATACGCGACAAGAATTCGCCGATTATGGAATTCTCGCCGGCCAATATCTCGTATAAGAACGTATCCGCCACAGGCTTCCGCACGTTTATCAAGATGGCCGGGACGCCGGCCGTATATGAGCCGTTCCAATCCTTTCAGCCGGACACGAAGGCACGGAGAACGATGCTGATTCGTCAGAATGAGCTGGTCATCAAGGAGGAGCATGCAGATAAAGGTCTTCGAACATCCGTATCGTATTTCCAGCTGCCCGGTGAAGATTTTGCCGCGCTCGTCCGCCAGGTCAGCGTGACGAATATCGGGGCCCGGGCGGAATCGCTGGAGCTGCTGGACGGTATGCCGGAGATTCTGCCTTACGGCGTCGAGAACAGCGGATACAAGGAGGTCGGCAATCTGCTGCGAAGCTGGATGGAAGTGAAGAATCTGGACCGGGGCATACCGTTCTATAAGGTTCGCTCCAGTACGCATGACGAGGCGGAGGTTACCGAAGTTACGAACGGCCATTTCTATCTATCGTTTGATCAGCACGGGAATTTGATCAAACCGATCGTAGATTTTGAGCTGATATTCGGCGGAAACACTTCATTGCTCCACCCCGATCGATTTGCTGCGGGTTCGATCGAATCCTTGATGCAAACCACGCCGTATCCTGTGAACAAAGTGCCATGCGGCTTCAGCGGATTATCGGTGCGGCTTGAGCCTGGGGAGACGGCAACCGTGTATACGCTGGTTGGTCATGTGAACGATATCGGCAAAATCAACAAACGGTCGAAAGAGTTGTGTTCGCCTGCCTATATCCTCGATAAGCGGAAGGAGGCATCGGCATTGACCCGGCAATTAACCGATGACGTAGCTACCCATACAGGATTGCCCGTATTTGATGAATACAGCCGGCAGTCCTATTTGGACAATTTCCTGCGGGGCGGTTATCCGTTTATATTCGATAACGGGAAGGATGGAGCGGTCGTCCACCTCTACTCCCGCAAGCACGGGGATCCGGAGCGGGACTATAACTTTTTCTCGCTGGCTCCGGAATATTATTCACAAGGGAACGGCAATTTCCGGGACATGAATCAGAACCGCCGAAATGATGTGTTTTTCAATCCGAAGGTGGGCACGTTCAACATCCGGATGTTCTTCAGCCTCATTCAAGCGGACGGTTATAATCCCCTTAGCGTAGAAGGCACACGGTTTCGAGTAGCCCCAGGAATGGAGGGGGAATTGGATAAGCTGCTGCAAGCCTCCGTGGCTCAGGAGGATTACGATAAGCTCGCGAAGGCATGCGCCGGGGATTTCACCCCGGGCAAAATCATTAACGCGATATCGGATCAAGGCATTCGGCTGGCGATCACCGAGGAACGGTTCTTATCGGGGTTGCTGACGATATCCGAACAGCATTTTGCGGCTTCGTTCGGCGAAGGCTTCTGGTCGGACCACTGGACCTATAACATGGATTTGGTCGATGGTTTCCTGGATATTTATCCCGACCGATATGAAGAGCTGCTGTTTGGCGAGAATGCCTATACATTCTTTGACAGCCCGGTATATGTGCTCCCACGGAGCGAGAAGGTCGTGATCAGCCGGGGCAAGGTTCGCCAGTACGGCGCGCTGCTGGAGGATGAGGAGAAGCTGAATAAGCTCGGCAGAAAGCGGAACGCGGCGGAATGGCTGCGGGTGGATGGCGGACAAGGCGACATTTACCGTACGAATCTGTTTGTCAAAATGATCTCCTTATCCCTCAATAAAATGGCAACGCTCGATCCTTACGGGATGGGCGTTGAGATGGAGGCAAACAAGCCGGGCTGGAATGACGCGATGAACGGATTGCCGGGCCTGTTCGGCTCCGGGATGAGCGAAACGATGGAATTGAAGCGCATGGTGGCATTCATTGTGGAGGCTGCCGAGCGGTTCGGTCATCATACGGTGATGGTGCCGGAGGAAATTGCCTCTTATTTAGAGAGTGTATATGATGCCGTGCAGCAATATCAAACCGGTGCACTGGACTCCTTCCGATATTGGGATCGGGTAGCCGGGCAGCGCGAGTCCTATCGGGCATCCGTCCGATACGGCATCAGCGGCTTGGAGGTTGAGATTCCGGTGAAACACGTAAAGAGGATATACGCGGCTTTCCTGGACAAGATTGAAGAAGGGATTCAGCGTGCCGAGCAGCTGGGGGGCGGAATCGTTCCGACGTACTTCCGCTTTGAAGCGGAGCGATTCGAAGAAATCCGGGATGCGGAGGGCAGCCCGGTCATCACCCGCTATGGCTTGCCTGCCGCTAAAGTGCTGGAATTCAAAGCATATGCGCTTCCGCATTTTCTCGAAGCCCCGGCCCGGGGAATGAAGCTCGCCAATGAAGGTCAGGCGAGAGCGATGTATGATCGGATCAAGGCTTCCGATTTATATGATGCCGCGCTGGGGATGTATAAGACGTCCGTCAGCCTGGAAGGGGAAGGCGATGAAATCGGACGCATCCGCGCATTCACGGCCGGCTGGCTGGAGCGGGAATCCGTATTTTTGCATATGACCTATAAATACTTGCTTTCCTTATTAAAAGCGGGACTGTACGACGAGTTTTTCTCGGAAATTAAAACATCGCTTATCCCATTTCTGGACCCGGCCGTTTATGGACGCAGCACTTTGGAAAATTCATCGTTCATCGCCAGCAGCGTCAATCCGGATCCCCATGTGCATGGACGCGGTTTTGTGGCAAGGCTGAGCGGATCGACGGCCGAATTCTTAAGCATGTGGATTATGATGATGGCCGGGAAAAACGTATTCCGTTATGAGGACAACCAGCTTCAGCTTCATCTGAACCCGGTGATTCCGGCATGGCTGTTTGACGACCGGCAGGAGGTATCGTTCACCTTCCTTGGCTCCGTCAAGGTAACGTACCGCAGCGAGCGAGCTGCCAATACGTTCGGACAAGACGGCGTTGCGATTCAGCGATTCACGTTGACAACGGCGGGAGGAGACAACTTCGAGGTAGACGGCCCCCTCCTTACGGGCAAGTGGGCCCATGAAGTCCGCAACGGAAACATCCGGTCCATTCTTGCAGTCATGAGGTAAGTTTACGGAACCCGAATAGACCACCCGATTCTAGCCGGGTGGTCTATTCCTTGTGCTTTGGCGTTTTCGTTTATTCTTGGGGCGGCTTTTTGTTCTTGGTTGTCATGGCGGAGCCGAACGATATGCCGATGGCAACACCGATTGCTATGCCTATAGCAATATTATTCATGGCCACTCCAATCGCTATGCCCACGCCGATCCCCATGCATATGCCTAAGGCCATGTTGTTTTTTTTCTTTTCCATCGGGCAGTCACCTCCATCTGAGAAGATGTTGAAATAGGATTCAAACCAGCGTTTCCTTCGTCCTCCAGCTGCCTTTGTTCTTATTATATAGGATATCGGACATGGATGCCCCCAATTCTTCATCTTTTCTCCGCTTGCAAGTCCCCTGTTTGCAACCCATAATAGATATATCGATTCCACATACATAACGAATGTTCATCTTACCGTGCGAGGAGGGGGTTATCATGCAGTGGATCGCTATGCTGACGATGCTGATTGATCATATCGGGCTTGTGTTTTTTCCGCATCAGGAGATGTGGAGAATCATCGGCCGCATCGCATTTCCAATCTATGTTTACGCTCTCGTGCAGGGACACCGCTACACTTCATCGAGACCCAAGTATATCGCACGGCTGGCCGTTATTGCAGTGGTCTCCCAAATTCCATACCAGCTTGCGCTGGATCCCGAAGGGCTGAACGTGGTCGTAACCTTGTTGGCCGGAGCCTTGGTTCTTTATGTGCTGGAACGATCGGATTCCCGGCTGCTATCATGGATGGTGGTTGTTGCCGCCTGTGCGTTGATGAGTGAGTTTCCGTTTGATTACGGAGCCTACGGCTTGCTGTTGATCTTGATTTTCCGATATGCTCAGGCCGGCTGGCTCGTTCCGCTTCATATGTTATTGAACCTGCTGTTCTGGTTCCTTAATGATTGGGAGCTGCAGATGTGGAGCGTCATCCCGACGGCCGTGATAGCTTATGGCCCTCATGTATGGAGAAAACTGGAGTCCGTCCGGGTGAGCCGCTGGGTATGGCGTTCATTTTATCCGCTGCATTTACTGGCTATTGCCGTATTGCGGGTCTTTATATAACAGAAGATTTTAGGTTAATGCCTCATGGACTGATCATATACAAGGAGAGACATTCATGCTGAATATCGCAATCGCTGCCTGCATCTTACTGTTCGCGGCAGCGGGTTACATCGCGTTTATGAATTCCAAATTAATTGCGGATAAAAAACGGGAAGCATACATTCCTCCGCCTGCTTCGGAATATACCGTTTATATGACGCCTCAATTCACCGAGGAGGACAAAAGGACGCTGAGTCCGATCGGCGTCATGGAATTTCGCGATCCGCAAGGCTTGATGAAGGTATATCTTTGCCGGGTCAAAAATGAATCCGAAGACTTGAAGCTGGTGCAAGCCGGCAACGTGTTTCTTCATCATCTGACCAAGGCCAGGGACACCGGCACGCTGATGTTTTATCGGACCGTGGAGGAAGCACTGCAAGGGCCGGAGGAGAAGGTCTTAACCGACCGTCTGTCTGCAGCCGCGAAAAAAAAGGCGAGGACAGAATAGGTCGAACAGGGTCAATCCACCCTCTAGCGGGGTAATAGAGAAATAAAAGACCGAAAGGAGATTTTCCGAAATGAAAACATTTAAAATCGGAAGGACATCGGTCTCCGTCTTTATAGGCGATATTACGACATGGACGGGCGACATTATCGTCAATGCTGCAAATTCGGGACTGCTGGGCGGAAAAGGCGTGGATGGCGCGATTCATAGCGCCGGAGGGCCGGAGATCATGGAGCAGTGCATGGAAATTCGCAAGCAGCAAGGCGGCTGCCCGCCAGGCAACGCCGTGATTACAGGAGCAGGCCGGCTGCCTGCCCAGCATATCATTCATACCGTCGGCCCGATCTGGGAGGGCGGCGGAAGGCGCGAGGAGCATACGCTGGCGGAATGCTACCGCAACAGTCTCCTGCTTGCAATCGAGGTCGGTGCCAAAAGCATCGCCTTTCCTAATATAAGCACGGGTATCTATGAGTATCCTAAAGCTCCGGCATGTGACGTGGCACTAAAGGCGGTGACGAAGCTGCTTGAGGAAGATCTGCCGGATAACCGGCTGGAGCGGGTTGATTTCGTTTGCTTTTCTCCCGAGAATGAAGAGCTCTATGTCCGTTGGCTGGAGCGGTTCACGCAGGAGAAGGAGGCGCAAGTATAAGAATAACCTCTATCGACGTACATTCTCAGAAGACAGACCGCATGTATAGGATGTTTTTCTTGCGATATCAGGAAGCCCATGCTTCGAAGTTCATACTTTCTGAGATCTTAAGAAAAACCTCTATCGACGTACATTCTCAGAAGACAGACCGCATGTATAGGATGTTTTTCTTGCGATATCAGGAAGGCCCATGCTTCGAAGTTCATACTTTCTGAGATCTTAAGAAAAACCGTGTGATTATAGAAGCGTTCAGCTCTGTTAACATTATGTATTCTAATCTTAATAAAAAGCAGGGGCGCACATTTGCGCCCCTGCCGTTTATTCGCCGTTTATTACATATGATAGGAACCGCTTGGTTCAAACAGCACCCATTCCAGCATGGTAATCATGTCGTCAAGACGGGCATCCTGATTGAGAAGGGAAGCGCGCTCAGGGCTGTTCTCTTCGAGAGCTGCCAGTCGGGTTTGCATTTTTTTCTTTTGCATCGAAAGTTCATTGATTTTGGATTTGATCTGGTTCTCTGTTCGCATGGCATAATCCTTTCCTTTGGCATGAAAATGATCACTGTACCCCATATTATAACATTTGATTCAGCTTAAGACGAAGGAGCGGGTCCTATGACGAGTGAAATGAATATGAAGAAAATAGCGGCTGAGCATGCCGCCAAGTATGTTCAAGACGGGATGAAGATCGGGCTGGGCACAGGCTCCACCGCCTATTACGCCATTCTCAAAATCGGTGAGATGGTCAGGTCCGGACTCTCGATTCAGGCCGTGGCTACCTCTGACGCTTCGGAGAGGCTGGCGATGGAACAAGGAATTTCCCTGACGCCCATACATCAGATCGATCGCCTGGATTTGACGATCGACGGGGCTGACGAGTTGGATGATCAGCTGCGGTTAATCAAGGGAGGAGGCGGAGCCCTTCTTCGCGAGAAGATCACGGCTTATCACAGCGAACGGCTCGTGATTGTGGCGGATGAGGCAAAAGCGGTAGTTCAACTGGGCGCTTTTCCGCTGCCGGTTGAGATTGTCCCTTTTGCCTATGAGTGGACGATTCGGTCCCTGGCACAGCTTGGTTGTTCGGTCCAATTGCGCCGTCTGCCGGATGAAGGGTTGTATGTAACGGATAACGGGAATTATATTGCTGATTGCCGGTTTCAGGAAATCTCGAGGCCGGAGGAATTGAGCTCCCGTTTAGGCAATATACCCGGCGTGGTTGAACATGGTTTGTTCATCGGCATGGCTGATCAAGCGATTATCGGCTGCCGGGACGGTTCGGTACGGATACTGCATTCTGCGAGCATGCAGGCAAAGAATATATTTGACAGTTGAACCGGCGTTCATTAACCTTAAATACATGATATCTTTCGGAGGGTGAAGTATGTCGGAATTTCAAGAACACGAGGATTACCCGCTGCATCTGCTGGTTGTCCTGGCCAGAGCTTATAACGCAGTGATGACGCATTCGCATCGAAGCATCAACAGCCACGGATTGAATTCCACTGAATTTGGGGTATTGGATGTGCTGTACCACAAAGGTCCGCAGCCGCTGCAAAAAATAGGGGAGAAGGTGCTTATCTCCAGCGGTAACATTACATACGTGGTCGATAAGCTACAGAAGAAAAACCTGCTTGTTCGCCGGGCTTCCGCTGAGGACCGCCGCGTAATTTATGCCGAGTTGACCGCAGAGGGGAAGGAATTCTTCGAAGCCATCTTCCCTCAGCATCAGGAATTGATGGTTAACGTGCTTAGCGGATTGTCGGAAGAAGAAAGAGCGCAGGCGGCCAAACTGCTGCGCAAGCTGGGGATCAGCGCAGAGAAGAAGCTGTAGTCCTACATGAGTTTAGATTGGAGATAGGTATGCTTAAAGATATAACGATGCAAGCGTCGCAGCCCGAAATCAAGGAGCTGCTCAGTTACTCGGTTTTCCCGGATCCGGAGGCGGTGGACGAGGCAGCCGCATTTTATCAGGGCGGCGACAGCCGGTTGTTCGGCTACGAAGAGGACGGACTTCTTCTGGGAGTCATCGGTTTTGATGTGATGGAGGACGAGCTTATCATCCGGCATTTAGCGGTCCTGCCGGAGAATCGGGGGAAGGGATACGGACGCGGGTTGATTTTGGAGCTGCTCCTCGAGGTGCAGCCCAAACCGGAACGAGTCATTGCGGAAACGGACGAAGAGGCCGTGAACTTCTACCGCAGTATCGGTTTCGAGGTTTACAGCCTGGGAGAGAAGTACCCGGGCGTTGAAAGATTCCGCTGCATTTATGAGGTGGAGGAATCCGAAGAGTAGTCATTCCTATGGATGCATGTTACGTCTCCAATTGGAATTAAAATTGCCATTCAAGTTCATATACCCGTTTCGCACAGGAGGCATTCCTCATATAATGTCGTAACGAGCGGGGCAGGGGGTGAACATGTTGGTGTACCATTATACCGCTGTCGGCGATTCCTTGACCTTTGGGTTTGGGGCGATGCCTGGCAGCGGTTTTGTTCCGTTATACCGTCGGATGGCGGAGGAGAAACTTCGCCAATTCGTGGCCCATGAGAACCTCGGGGTCAATGGATTAACCTCGGATGAATTATACGATCGGGTCGTTCAGCTTCCAACGTATCGCTATCATTTGCAGCAGGCCCAGATTATCACGATGTCGATCGGCGGCAATGACCTGATTCGTGCGGTGAAGTCCACGGGAGGTCGACCGAATCGGGAGGTGCTGGACACCGCCTTGTATCGATGCCAGAACCATGTGGCTAATATCGTCAAACATATCCGCAAAATAAAGTCACCGGCCAGCAAGCCTTATTTTATTCGCGCTATCGGTCTGTATAATCCATATCCGGCCTGGACGGAGGCAACGGAATACGTGATTCGGTTCAATCGGCATTTGATGGGATTGAGCGACGGCTATTTTCGCGTTGCGGATATTTACGCGCAATTTTCTGGCCGAGAGAAGGAACTGATGTCGGTCGACGGTTTACACCCGAATGGCCGAGGGTACCGGGTGATCGCGGAACAGTTAAACCGGCTTGGGTACAAGCCGCTTGCATAAGAAACGAATATTTTCATGAAAAAAAGGACGTCCCCGGGTCTCATGACCTCTAACGGACGTCCTTTTGCTTTAAGCCATTAGTAACGCTTAGAATATGTTCCTGAACCAACTTCGAACCGCCCATTTGCGTTCCTGCCGTTTTTTGTATTTGGGCAGCGAGCGATACACGTCCATCGATTCCTGATAGGATTTCTTGGCATCTTCGGCCCTTCCCAGCGATTGATACATATACCCCAGCAAATAAAAGGCTTCGCTGGAGGAAGAGTGAATGGCATGGAACTGCTCCAAATAGTGGAGCGCCTTCTCACGGTCCGAATCCCGAAACGCCTCGGCAAGCCTAAGATAAGGCCGGCCATATTTGACTCTCGGATTGATTTGAAGGGCCCGGACGATATCGGCCTCTCCCTGAGCGATGCTGCCGGTATGCAGACGCGCGCTTCCGATATCGTCCCAGAATTCGGCGGAATCCTCTAAACTGGATTCCATGGTTTCCAGCAGCTTTAGGGCCTCTCCATACTTGCGGCGCTCCAGCAGCAATCGGGCAAGCTCGTGCCGGGATGATACGTCGCTAGGGCTGACCGCAATCTGTCTGCGCAGCTTGGATATAGCCCTTGCACGCTTGAACGGCTTCGTCACACTGGGAAATACCCCGACAAAACGGCGATCCAGCACGTACACGATAAGAAGCAGCACCAGAATCGCCGTTATCGGATTGCCGAAAATGTAAAACAAAAATCCGAAAATAATGAGTTTAAACAAATAAATCCCTCTATTTCCTTGTAATGTCGTAGCCCGAATTATACCATATCATGGATTTATTTGGGGGGAAATGCGGTCGGTTCTATAGACCTTAAAAGGATGCGCATGTCGGAATAGGTCGCAGGTATTGAAAGTAGCCAGGTGATAACCGATATAGGTAGTAAAGAGGTGATAATCATGGCGAAAAAGGGACAGACATTCCATCATTACAGTTTCGAAACAAAGAAAAAGGCAGTCGCCATGCGGCTGGAAGGGATGACGAAGAAAGAAGTGGCATCCGCCTTACAAATATCAGACATCGGACGGCTGAAAGTGTGGATGCGCAAATACCGGGAGCTGGGAGAAGAAGGCTTGGTCGATCGCCGCAGACGAATCGTGCATCCAGACCATGACAACGAACGGAATGAGAACGTACAGGTTCCGCAGCTGCAGAAAATACAGTAATTACATGAGGCGTGGTTGAACGACGGTTCCACCACGCCTCTTTCATATGGGAATCATGGAAAATCGGCGTATGGATACCCGCAGATGCGCGTGCATTTGGGCGGGTTCACTATTCTGATCGCGAACAGGCGGCAGCCCAGTTCATTTTAGCGGAAACGACATAACATGTGGTATGTTCAAAAAAGGAGGGATTGTTATGAGCGGAGTAGGAGAAGGCTACGGCGGCGGCTATGGATATGGCTCTTCTGTAGGTGCTATTTTGGTATTGTTCATCTTGTTGGTGATCATTACTCGCGCATTTATCTAATCCATCTTTTGAGCGAACTAAACCAATGAATCAATAGGAGAATACCAGGCACCATGAGCAGTCACAAGGAAAGACCGTCCCAAAGAGGCATTGCTGCTTCTTAGGACGGTCTTGTTTATGAATAACGAGCATTCTTGATTTGTGTCCCCTTCATGCTACATCATGATCAATATGGCTTTCCCGTTGACGAAAGATACGATATTGAAATTGGAGTACCCCCAAGTTTCAATGGTTTTTCCGCCGCCGGAGGTAACGTCTTTGGCAGCCGGGTTCCCCCATGAAAGCTGGACCTGCTCTTTCGTCATGCCGAGGGAAACCTGTCCGGCTTTGATCTGCTTCCAGACGGAGGCGGACCATTTGTGTTTTTTATAGGGATCGTAAGTTAATAACGAGGCACGGTCCGCAAACAGCTGCGTCACTTCCGAAGACCGCATAGGATAACTTTTTACCGTTTTCCCCGATGCCGATTTGAAGATTACGTTGAATTCGCCCTTGTCGTCAGGCAAGATGTCGGTAACGGTCAATTTCGAGAAGCGTTCCAAATCTTCGAATTCGTTCACCCAATACGTTCGGCCGATATACTTAACCAAATTGCCCTGCATCGCTTTTTTGATCAATCCAGCCGTTTCGCTGGAGACGACGGTCATGGCTGCATCCGCGCCGAGGGAGATATGAGCTTGCTTCCACTTGGCATCCCAGCTGGTTTTAGCTCCCAGAGCATCGGATAACACGGAGGCCGGAATGAGCAGCTCGCCCTTGTCGTTCACGGGTGCGGCTTTGAGTCGGATGGTGCTTTCATTCAGCTTGGCCTGGTTGCTGCCTGCTTTGAACGAAAGCAGGGTCTGGCCGAACTTCGCCTCCACGCTTCCGTTTTTAGCCGAATAGGTGCCGCCCAGCGCCTGGATGACGGATTTAGCCGGTACCATGACATTGCCGTTGACCTGTTTCGCGTATTTCAAATTGTTGCGCAGGCTGGACGATACCGTCACCGCTTTGGACTGGCCGCCTGAGGTTACCGTAATCTGCGTTTTGCCAACGCCTGCAGATTTCAGCGTGCCATTCTTCTGCATGCTCAACAAATACGGCTTCTCGATATCGATGCCGGCGTCTTTAACCGGTACCTTGATTTTCGCCCCGTTCGTATAGGTTTCCTGGATGCTCACTTCCAGCGATTCTCCTACATAAGGCGTCGCATCGGATATGGCAACGGACAAGCTCTTGACTACCGGTACATCGATGTTCTTGTTCTGCCCCTCCTTGTGATGTACCCAGCTCCCATCACTCCGCTGCGCATAAAAGCCTTCCGACAAATCCTTTGCATCCCCATAGATGGATGTTTTTACGATCCCGCTAAGTCCGGTAATCTGCTCCTTGAGTTTCCAACGGTCTTTATACTCGCCGGTAGTCCATACGGTTCCGTCCTGGAGCGTAACAATGAGAAGATCCGTCGGCTCACTCGATGCATAAACGATATGAGCTGCATTCTGGGCCACGGTAACCGGTATGATCCGCCCGTTATCGTCGAAGTTGGACGTTTCGTACACGACAACGTCGCCGTTGTTCTGCAGCAGGGCAACGCGTCCGCTGTGTACCGTCATGGATTTGACGGCTGCCGGGTTTTCCACGATCCCGAGCTTTTTGAATTGCCCCTTTTTGTAGTTATCCTGGAGCAGCAGCTCTCCATTGGAGGATAATGCAGCGAATTCCTGATCCGCATGGGCGATCAGCAATATGCCGCTGAGGTTCTTCGCTTTTTCATCGCCGGCCCATACGGTACCGTCCGACTTCAGCCAGTAGGAACCCGCTATCTGCTTCACGCCGCTAGTACCCGGAACGACCTGGGGCCCCTTGCCGATGTCCCACTCTACTAAGCGGCCCTCCCGCGTCATACCGATGCCACCGTACTCATAACCGCTGATGGCTGCGACGGTACCTGGTGTTCGTATGGCATGTCGTCCGTCGATCAGGGACCACATGGAGCCATCGCTCATCAGGTAGGTGTTTTTTCCGGCAATGTCTTGGATCCGGAGCTCGGCCCCGTCGGCAGAAGCGATGTCTTGCGTCGTCCCTGCAAAACCAAGCCCTGCCAGCATGCTGAATAACACGAGAGCATACAACGTTCTTTTCACTTACATGACCTCTCTTCACTGTACAAATAGGAATATTTTTCAAACAACCTCCTTGTTCTCGACAAAATAGGCGTTATTCCTGCAAGATTTAGGGGAGCGTTGATTAAAAAGGAACAAAAAAAACGCTCCCGGATGGGGGCGTTTTGCAGATTAAGCTTGCCATTATTCGATGAATTTGTCCCGACCCGACATATACGATAAGCCGGTTCCCTTCAAGAGCAATAAAACCGCGCATGCATCATTTTTCACGGTTTCGATTTTTGGGAACTTTCTGAATTTAACGATTGAAATTATTATGAACAGAGCATACTTCATTCTCGCAAGTTCTATTTCCTTAGTTTCATTGCTAATGAAACCATTCATAATCGAATCCCCTCTTCATCAATGGAAGTGTCTTGTTAACGGAACAGAAGATATACAATACCGGCTGCTGCAAGAAATACAATTCCCGCGAGAAAAAACCAATTGGCCGCCTTTTTTCTGGATGCGCGGTCGTCCTTGGAATCGGCATGGAAGTTGCCTCTCTGCTGGTACCCCGTTGTAAACGCTCCCGATAGGATTCCTGTCACCAAGAGACAGGCCATTCCTGCGTACACCAGCAGGTCCATCTTGAACTCCTCCCATCATGCTCTTATATAATATGAACGTTCGCAGAAAGGGATTGGTTATGCTTCATTACACCTATGGATTGCGGGACCAACAGACTAAGGGTCTGAAAAGTATATAAAGCCGCTCAATATAGAGCGGCTGAACATAAAAAAAGAACAAAAGCCCCGTAACAACATGTTGACATTACAGGGCTTTTGTTCGGGAGCCACCGAAGTGACTCCCTCATGGGAGAGGAGAAACCGGACGAAGAGCTTATGGGGAAACGTAAGTCTTCTCCGCGGTTGTCTACGACATTCATTGATGTCGATATTTCAAGGATGCCCGGCTGGTGCAGAAATATACCTTGCTCTGAAAAAAAGTTGGGAGCTGTTACGTTTCGTTTTTCATATATGGGATGAGTGTGTTACGATAATCACTGTCCATGGCGTTGTCTGGGCTCTAATTTATAGATAATGAAACGGGTGAATGAAGCAGTGAGAGTAGTATCCGGAAGTGCAAAAGGCCGGCCGCTCAAAAGCGTGCCGGGTACAAGCACCCGTCCGACGACGGATAAAGTGAAAGAATCCATATTCAGTATGATCGGCCCTTACTTTGAGGGAGGAATCGCGCTTGACCTGTTCGCAGGCACGGGAGGCCTTGGCATCGAGGCGTTAAGCCGGGGGATGGATCGTGCTGTTTTTATTGACGTGGAACCGAAAAGCATCAGCACGATCAAGGATAATTTGAAGGCGGCCCGGCTTGAGGAAAGCGCAGAGGTATACCGGAACGATGCGGCAGGGGCGCTTAAAGCGCTTGAAAAGCGAGGTTATGTCTTCGACCTGGTCTTCTTGGACCCGCCGTACAGGTTCAAAAATGGCGATGAACTGATGCTGGATATGGCCGAGCGAGGGTTGCTGCAGCATTCAGCCCTGGTGGTATTGGAATACGAATCAAGTTACAATTATGCTGAGGAATTTGGCGATTTTCATTGTATCCGAACCGCGAAATACGGAGAAACCGCCATATCGATATACCGTTATGACACAGCGCAAGATCAAGCGTCGGAGCTTGATGAGGAGGAATTGCACGATGACAAATGAGAATACTAGTACATACCGCGTTGCCGTATATCCTGGGAGTTTTGACCCGGTCACCATGGGACACATGGACATCATCACACGTGCTTCGAAGCAGTTTGATCTGCTGATCGTGGCCGTACTCAATAATTTAAGCAAGAACCCGCTCTTCACGGTGGACGAGCGTAAGGACCTTCTGAGACAGGCGACCGCGCATCTGCCGAATGTGGAAATCGACAGCTTCCGCGACCTTTTGGCGAACTATATTCGTCAGAAGAACGCCCAGGTCATCGTACGCGGGATCCGGACCGTGACCGACTTTGAATATGAACTTCAGCTAGCATCCACCAACCATAAGCTGAATCCGGATGCAGAGACCATCTTTATGATGACGCATCCGAAATATTCGTTCTTGAGTTCCAGTCTTGTGAAGGAAATTGCGCATTTTAACGGTGACACTACAGATTTGGTCAGCCCCGAGGTCGATGCGGCGTTGCGCCGCAAATTCAGCGGGGATCACGCCCGATAAGACGGGAGCACAGCCAGAAAGCCGCGATTAATAACAAGCAGATCATGCCTTGAACCTGCAGGAAAGAAGGCAGTCCGCTCCAAAAATTGAAGAATTGTTCCGTATCGGCATGATCGATCGGTTCCGTTCGGAATGCCGGCACGATGCCCGCGGAAAGGGTGCTGACCGGTTTCCATATGGCCAAGGTAATGACAAAGGCGAGTATCGAATGCAGGATTCGCTTTGCCATAAAGTAACGCCAGGTTAAACCGGCTTCCCGCATCAGCGACAGGCTTTGCAGATGGGCGCTGATTCCGCTCCATGCCAGTGCGGCCGACAGGACCGCCAGCTGCAGAGCCCCTGCTTGAAATGCCGAGGAGCTGATCGCTTGGGCGGCCAGATGGGCTTCCAATATTCCGGGCACAAGATAGGATGGAAGCTGGGGCAGCAGCTGGCCGGTCAATACTCTAGTAAGAACGGCGAAGAACAAGATAAAGCCGCCCGTCATCATTAAGGTCTGTACCGAACGGGTAACGGATTCGCCAAGTAGTTTGCCGAAGCTTCGCCCATCCCGTCGATGGGCGTCCAGCGCGGCGGAGGCTGCCCGTCGAAGAATCGGACGCTTCGCCGATTCGTTCATCCGGTCATTGTCGACGGGTGCGCCCTGCTTCCCGGCTTCTGCAGAGGGCGATTTGCTGAATAGACCGAATGTCCATGCGGCCAGCAGGCCGGATATCCAGTGGACGATCAGCAGCAGATAACCGGCTTCCGGTTTATGCAGCAGGCCGGTTCCGATGACAACGAGGATGGTCATCGGATTGCAAAAATGGGCCAAAGCAGCAAGCCTGCCGGCGTCAACGGCACGAAGTTCGCCTTGTTTATGCATGCCGGCCGCGGCCTGAGCGCCTGCCGGGAACCCGGCTGTCATTCCTGTTATAAGAACCCAGCCGCCATTACCGGGAAGTTTGAATATTTTTTTCATCATAGGGTCCAACAGTACGCCAACCCCGTGGGCCCAACCATAAGCGATGAGTATTTCAACCAGCACGAGAAAAGGCAGCAAGGATGGAAATACGATATTCCACCACAGCTTGAGTGCTTGCAGGGTGGCTTGAAAGGCGGGTTCGGGCGCGCTGACGACGGCCAGTACAAGCAGGAACGCGGCGGCACCGAGAAGAATGGTGTTCCACAGCCCGTTGGATGACTTGACGGCGTTGTCTTTATTCATAAGGAATCTCCTTTCGGCGTAAACATGGCTAGTACAACTTTATGCAGAGGAGACAACCGTCAGACCAAACTTGGTGGAAGGCTGGATATATGAGGCGGAGGGAAGGAAAACCATGAAGAAGTCTGTAAAACCGAATGGCTTAAAAATAGCGCTGTATTTGTTGCTGGTCGGGGTCATGCTGTACGTTGTCGTTTATATGCCGACCCCTTATCTTGTATACCAGCCCGGAAGTGCCGAAGAGGTTCGTCCCATGATCAATGTCGAGAAAGGCGATCCGGCGGAAGAGGGTACGTTCATGATGACTACCGTGTCGGCAAGTTATGCCAATATAGCTTTATTAATGCTGTCTGCGTTTAATCCTAATGCAGAGGTTGTGAAGAAGGCCGAAAAAATGGGCGACCAGAGCAAGGACGAGTATGCGGCCACGCAAGTGTATTATATGAACTCTTCACAGTCTTCCGCAATGGAAGCCGCTTATCAGGAGGCCGGAATCGATTACAGCATCGAGCCCGCTTACGTTTTCGTGATGTCGATCTCCGAGAATTCGGCTAATGCCGATTATTTTCGGCCTGGCGATAAATTGATCAAAATCGATGGTCAGCCTGCAGAGGATAATGAGAAAATTGCCAGCCTGTTAAGCGGGAAAAGCATCGGAGAAGAGGTTTCCGTGGAGCTTGAACGCAAAGGGAAAACCGTGAAGGAACAGGTGAAGCTTGTAAGCATTAAGGATGAGAAGACCGGCGCGGAGCGTCCGGGATTAGGCGTCATGATTGCCACGATGCAGAACGTGGAGCCGGCAGATCCCGATCACACCATTCACTTTGCGAATACCAACATCGGAGGACCGTCAGCCGGATTGATCTTCACCCTTGAGATTTATAATCAGCTTACCGAAGGGGACTTAAGCAAAGGTTACCGGGTTGCCGGAACGGGTACCATCGATAAATCAGGCGCCGTTGGCCCCATTGGCGGCGTGAAGCACAAGATCGTGGCTGCCGACCGGAAGGGAGCCGATATCTTTTTTGTGCCTCGAAAAAATTACGATGAAGCCAAGAAGCGCGCGGACCGGATCAAAACGGATATGAAACTGATCCCGGTCGATGACCTGCAGGATGCCGTGGATTATTTGGAGGAGCTGCCGCCTAAGGGGTGAGCGGCGGCAGCAGGTAATCGCTGTAGTAGTTTCGGATTTGGGGCCTAGGTTGCCCGTTAGCATAGACGGCGGCTGCCGCCAGGTCGCGCTCCAGCTGAGGATGCTCCAGCTTAGCTGGCTGATGAATGACGGGGAGTGAAGCGCTTCGCTTCATTCGTTTCAGCAACGAACGACCCGTCTCGCTGAAGCCGAGGACCCGGATATATCCCGGACCTTTGGCGAGCTCTTCACGATTCATCGATGCCTTGTCATGATTCAGCATGATGTGCATCAGCATGCGTTGAAGCTTGGTTCGCGTATAACGCTTGGTCTTCAACGCTTCCAGAAGGGCGTCAACCGTCGGCTGCTCCAGCTGCGATAGCGAGCGCTGAACACGATGCTCCAAGCCCTCGGTTACTTCGAGGAAGCTTTCAAGCTGGGCGGGTGTATGCGTGAGCAGGGCTTGGAACAGCGGCTGGCGAAACTGCTCCCAATGGACCGGAGCTAGTCCGCTCTTGATCTCCCGCTCCATGATGTTGAACGTGAAATCCGGGATATAGGGTCTGGCGGCTTCCAAACCCTGTGACAGAATAATGTTCCGGATGGCGGTTGCGCTGGCAATGGATGACGTTCCCGGCAGCGGATCGTGGTAATGTGCGCTTACTCTTGGAATGGTATAAGGCGTAATGCGGCTGCCCAGGCGCTGGAGTGCGATCAGATAGTGCAGCCCCAGGGAGTTGTTCGGCTGCGTGAGCAGCTCTTGCAGCTCTGCCCTTGCCGTTGCAGGACCGGATTCGCCGAATAGGGCAGCGGCGGCAGCGCCGTAGGCAGATGGGAAGTTCATGCCTTCCAGGAGGCGCTTTTCGATTTCGGATCGAAGCTCGCCGGATTCGTTTGCGAGCGAACGGGACAACGGCAGGATTTGCTCCAGCGTTCCGCTTTCGGATCCGAAGGAAAGGCAATCCACGACGCCCGTAGCTTCCAGAATGGCTACCGCACCGAACGCGAACCATTCCGCAGGCTGGACGGCATAGGTTACCGGCAGCTCGAGGCACAGGTCAACCCCCATGGCAAGGGCCATTTCCGCCCGCGCGCGCTTGCTTGCGATGGCAGGTTCGCCGCGCTGGAGAAACGGACCGCTCATCACCGCGACGACGGCATCTGCCCCTGATACTTCTTTGGAACTGCGATAATGCAGTACATGACCGTTATGTAAGGGATTATATTCAACGACTATGCCAACCGTTTTCATTCGTTTCAACTCCTTGATTAGAATATAACATAATTGCATGATGGTCCTGCAACCATAAGCGCCCTCCCGGGAGTGTTATAATTCTGGTAGTATGAAGAGAAATATCGGGTAACAATATAGAGGTTGTTAGGGTTATCCTGTTGACAAAACTCTCTGGGAATCGGTATAATAATCTTTGTTTGTTTGGAGTGATGGATATGCTAATTCAATTTCGTAAATTGACAACCAGCGATCAACCGTTACAGTTCCATCAAACCGTGGATGTAAGCAATGCCATTAAGGACCGGAAGGATATTGTTGCGGTTAAGCCATTAGACGTGGATTTGAAAGCAACTCCGTCGATTACCGGTTCGGTGGATGTTCGCGGACGATTGCAAGGCGAGCTGGAGATGAATTGCTCCCGCTGCCTGAAGCCGATCAGCGAGCATGTGCACATCCCTTTTCATGAAGTATTCCAGCCGGTGGAGGATCCTGAATCTGTGGTTCAGGATGAGGATGACGATACTACATACGTACAGGGTGAGAGTGTGGATCTCACTCCCTATGTAGAAGAAGCATTTCTGCTCCACCTGCCGCTAGCTCCGGTTTGCAAAGCCGACTGCAAGGGACTCTGCCCGAATTGCGGCAAGGACCTGAATGAAGGCACTTGCGACTGCGATACGGAAGTGATCGATCCTAGGCTAGCCGGACTGAAGGACTTCTTTAAATGATGATGGATATGGCACCCGTGTTCAGCGGGTTGAATTGATAAGGAGGTGGGAACATGGCAGTACCTCAACGTAGAACGTCCAAAACACGTCGTGACAAGCGTCGTACTCATTTTAAGCTGGCTGTGCCAGGCATGGTGAAATGCGAGCAATGTGGTGAATTGAAGCTTGCTCATCGCGTATGTAAAGTGTGCGGAACGTATAAAGCAAGAGAGATCATCAAACAATAGTTTCTAAATAAGTAGTACTTCATCTTTGGTGAGGTGCTATTTTTTTTGGTCTGAAGTCCCTCTTTCTTTTTAACGTGACATGATTTATACTTAACATTAGTACCAGGTTCTAATATTTGCGACTAATTTACATATAAGTAGGTTTGAAGATTGGCGGCTATCATAGCGGCAGAAGGAGTTGTTTCGTCATCGATCGTTTATCCAAGAAAGACCGTCACCAGCGGCTGATTCAGCTGATCGACGAGAATCCCTTTGTTACGGACCGCGAGTTGACTCGCCAGCTTAAAGTAAGCATTCAAACAATACGCCTTGACCGTATGGAACTGGGCATTCCTGAGCTCCGTGAGCGAATGAAACAGATGGCGGAGCATTCCTATGACCAGGTTCGTTCTTTGTCGCTCGAAGAGGTGATCGGGGATGTCGTTGACCTGCAGTTGGACAAGAGCGGAATATCGATATTTGAAATCCGTGAGGAACATGTATTCAGCAAAACGCGGATTGCCCGCGGACATTATGTGTTCGCTCAGGCCAATTCGCTTGCCATTGCCGTGATCAATGAAGAAATCGCATTGACGTCTTCAGCGGATATACGGTTTTTGAGACAGGTGCGCCTCGGCGAGAAATGCATTGCCAAAGCCTACGTCAGATCCATTGCCGGCCAGAAGGGGAAGGCCAAGGTGGAAGTGTTTACTTATGTCGCTGATGAAATGGTGTTTCAGGGGAATTTCGTAATCTACCGATCTGCAGGAGAATGACATAAGTGAAGGAGGAAATTTGGCATGAGAATTGTGGTTGATGCGATGGGCGGGGACAATGCCCCCCAGAGCAACGTCGACGGCGCGCTGATTGCCGCACGGGAATGGAGCGACACCGATATCATCCTCGTCGGGGATGAGGCCCAGATTGGAGCCCTTCTGAAGGACAAGCCGGCCAATCTGAAGGTGGTTCATGCGAGCGAAGTCATCGAAGCGGAGGATGAGCCGGTTAAGGCCGTGCGCCGGAAGAAGGATGCGTCGATGGTCGTGGCGGGGCGGATGATTCGGGAAGGCGAAGCGGATGCCATGATCTCGGCGGGCAACACGGGAGCGCTCATGACGACCGGATTGCTCGTCGTGGGCAGGATGAAAGGGATTGAGCGCCCTGCGCTGGCCCCTATGATTCCGACGCTCGACGGCAAGGGGATGCTCGCCTTGGACCTCGGAGCGAATATGGACTCGAAACCGGAGCATTTGCAGCAGTATGCGCTGATGGGCAGCCTGTATCGCGAGAAGGTGCACGGTATCGCCAAACCTCGCGTCGGGCTGTTAAATGTCGGCACCGAGCCGGGCAAGGGCAATGAATTGACGAAGCACGCATATCCGTTGCTTGAGGAATTGCCTATTCATTTTGTGGGCAATGTGGAGTCGCGCGATGTCATGAACGGCGTTTGCGACGTGCTCGTCTGCGACGGGTTCTCGGGCAATATTCTGTTAAAATCGATTGAAGGAACAGCCGGTGCACTCTTTTCGCTGTTGAAGGAGCAGTTCGGCAAGTCCCTCAAGACCAAGATGGCTGCCGCGTTGATGATGCCGGAGCTTCGCAGCCTGAAATCGACGCTCGATTATAAGGAGCACGGCGGAGCGCCGCTGCTTGGTCTGGGCGGCCTGGTTGTCAAGAGCCACGGTTCGTCGGATGCGAACGCCATCAAGAATGGGGTTCGTCAAGCGCGTACGGCGCTGCAGAACCGGTTGGTAGAGAGTATTTCGAATGAAATCAGCGGGAAGTGAGTGAGGAAATGAACAATTTGCGTCCGGTCGGTATTATTGGCACAGGCAAGTACGTGCCTGAAAAGATTTTATCCAATAGCGATTTAGAAAAAATGGTAGATACTAGCGACGAATGGATCGTCTCGATGACGGGGATCCGCGAGCGGCATATTGCCGCGCCGAACGAAGCGACTTCGGATTTGGCTTATCACGCTGCTGTGAATGCGTTGAAATCCGCCGGCATGCAGGCTGAGGATCTGGAATTGATAATTGTGGCGACCATTACGCCCGATATGTTCTTTCCATCGACCGCATGTTTGCTCCAGGATCGGCTTGGAGCCAAGAAAGCAGCGGCATTTGACCTGTCCGCAGCCTGCTCGGGATTTGTATACGGCCTGGCCACTGCCACGAACTTCGTGAAAACGGGCATGTACAACAACGCCCTGGTTATCGGGGTGGACTGCTTGTCCCGGATTACCGACTATACCGACCGCAACACCTGCGTCCTGTTCGGTGACGGCGCCGGAGCGGCGATTGTCGGCGAAGTGCCGGAAGGCCGCGGATTCCAGGCGTTTGATCTGGGTGCGGAAGGCGCGGGCGGGGCTCATCTGTATATCGAGGCAGGAGGCTCGAGATTGCCGGCGTCCGCTGAAACGATTAACACGAACAAACACTATATTTACATGAACGGCCGCGAAGTGTTCAAGTTTGCGGTGCGGGTCATGGGCACTGCCACGGAAGCCGTCTTATCCAAAGCAGGCATCGACAAGAAGGATATTGATTTATTCGTTCCTCACCAAGCGAACATCCGGATTATCAAGTCGGCCATGGAGCGATTGGAGCTTCCGGAGGAGAAGGTCGTCATCAATGTTGACAAGTATGCCAACACCTCGGCCGCTTCCGTGCCGCTGGCGCTCGTGGAAGCCCAGGAGTCCGGCCGCCTGAAAGAAGGGGACAAGGTGCTGATGGTTGGTTTTGGCGGCGGATTGACATGGGGTTCCTCCGTACTTATCTGGTAAACCGAATGGATATAACAGGACTAGTGAAAGAAGAGAAGGGAGCCAACGATTTTGGGTAAAACAGCATTTATATTTCCGGGTCAGGGCGCTCAGTCCGTCGGAATGGGAAAAGACGCCTACGATGCGGTTCCTTCCGCACGCGATCTATTTCTAACCGCGGATGCTCAGCTTGGATTTCCGCTCAGCTCCATTATTTTTAATGGCCCTGATGAAGATTTGAAGCAAACGGTCAATACGCAGCCGGCTCTGCTCGCAACCAGCATGGCTTATCTGGAAGCCGTTCGCGGCAAAGGAATCGTGCCGGATTACGTGGCGGGCCATTCCCTCGGCGAGTACAGTGCGCTTGTATGCGCAGGTGTGCTCTCGTTCGAAGAAGCCGTATCGATCGTTAGAACACGCGGCGAATACATGGAAGCTGCCGTTCCCGGAGGACAAGGCGCCATGGCAGCCGTTCTCGGCGCAGAACGGGAGGCCCTGGCCGAGCTGTGCAAGGGCATTTCGGCAGAGGGACATGTCGTAGAGCTTGCGAACATGAACTGCCCGGGGCAAATCGTCATCTCCGGTTCGGCTCAAGGCGTTGCAGCTGCTGCAGAAAGAGTCAAGGAAGCCGGCGGCAAGCGGGCCATCCCGCTGGAAGTCAGCGGCCCCTTCCATTCTTCCTTAATGAAGGAGGCGGCTGAGCGACTGGCCGGCAAACTGGAGCAGGCTTCGTTCAACGCGCCTTCCGTGCCGGTGGTTGCCAACGTGACGGCCCGTCCGGTGGAAGATGCCGCTGCCATCCGCGGTTTGCTGGTGGAGCAGGTCTATTCCCCCGTGCTGTGGCATGACAGCGTGGAGTGGATGATCGCACAAGGCGTGGACACTTTCGTCGAGATTGGTCCCGGCAGCGTTCTCAGCGGTTTGATCAAGAAAATTGACAAATCCGTCAAAGTCATGAATGTGAATAGCCTGGAGAGCGTCAATAGTTTGGAGACGGTTGTCTAAACAGCTTTTGATGCCAACCGGATCACTCTGGAAAGGAGGAACAGGTATGAGTGAAGCTCTAAAAGGACAGACTGCGCTTGTTACGGGTGCTTCCCGAGGAATCGGCCGGAGCATTGCCCTCGCACTTGCCGATCTGGGCGCGAACGTTGCTGTCAATTATGCAGGAAGCGAAGCGGCCGCAACCGAGGTTGTGGAGGCCATTCGCGCGAAGGGCGTTTCGGCGATCGCGGTTAAATCGAACGTCGGACGGACCGAGGAAGCGGATGCGATGGTTAAGCAGGTGTTAGAGACTTTTGGTCGAATTGATATCTTGGTGAATAATGCGGGGATTACTAGAGACAATCTAATCATGCGCATGAAGGAAGAGGAGTTCGATCAGGTGATCGAAACGAATCTGAAAGGGGTATTCAATTGCCTCAAAGCGGTGACGCGTCCCATGATGAAGCAGCGCTATGGACGCATTATCAACATATCCTCCGTTGTCGGAGCGCTTGGCAATCCGGGGCAGGCCAATTATGTCGCGGCCAAAGCCGGCGTCATCGGTCTGACCAAATCAGCCGCGAGGGAGCTGGCTTCCCGTGGCATTACGGTAAATGCGGTAGCGCCAGGATTTATCGATACCGACATGACCCGGGAACTTCCCGAGGACATGCGCGAAAGCCTGCTTGGCGGAATTCCGCTGGCCCGTCTGGGCCAGCCGGAAGAGATTGCCGGCGTGGTGACTTTTCTAGCATCTTCCAGCGCGTCATATATGACTGGACAGGTGTTGCATGTGGATGGCGGCATGTACATGTAGAGCCATTGCTGTTCCGGCGCTTGACGCGCCGGGCGCTAAATCGTTTTCAAATGCCTTCTATGGCAATTTGAAGTCATATCTCGTATAATGACCAAGAGGAGGTGAGCCGGATGTCCGATGTATTGGAACGCGTGAAACGCATCGTTATCGACCGCCTGGGTGTTGACGAAGCCGACGTAACATTAGAAGCATCTTTCAAAGACGACCTTGGAGCTGATTCTCTCGATGTAGTTGAATTGGTGATGGAGTTGGAAGATGAGTTTGATATGGAGATCTCTGATGAAGATGCGGAGAAAATTACGACCGTAGGTGAAGTTGTAAACTACATACAATCTCATACCTAAGTCATTACAGTTAAGTCCCGTTCTTTAGCAAGGCGGGACTTCTCCACATTCAATCCAAGCTTTAGTTCTAACAAGTGATAGATTATTACTGCCTGGGTTCATCTGGAGTCCTTACGGTTTCATAGATGGACGGGCAGTCCATATAGAGGTGAGTCTGTTTGAAACAAAGAGTCGTTGTAACAGGAATGGGAGTCATGACCTCGCTTGGTCAAGATCTTGATACATTCTGGAACAGTTTGATGGAAGGCAAGTCCGGCGTATCCCGCATCGAAGCGTTTGACGTGAGTGATTACACCACGCAGATCGCTGCGTCCATGAAGGATTTCAACCCGGAGGATTACATGGACCGCAAGGAAGCCCGCAAGATGGACCGATTTGTGCAGCTGGCTGTGGCAGCTGGTTCGAAGGCGCTGGAGGACAGCGGTCTTGATATCGGCGTGAATGCCGATGCAGAGCGGGTCGGCGTTTCCATCGGATCGGGTATCGGCGGTTTGGGAACCTGGGAGGATCAGCATAACATCCTGCTGGAAAAAGGCCCGAAACGTGTAAGCCCCTTCTTTATTCCGATGATGATCGCCAACATGGCCTCAGGCCAAATGTCCATCAATCTGGGTGCCAAAGGGCCGAACACCACCCAAGTGACGGCATGTGCTACCGGAACGCATTCGATCGGCGATTCCTATCGCCTGATTCAGCGCGGCGATGCCGACGTTATGATATGCGGCGGGGCGGAGGCGACCATTCGTCCGACGGGGATGGCTGGTTTCTGCGCTATGCGCGCTATGTCGACCCGCAATGACGAGCCGGAGAAGGCCAGTCGGCCATTCGATACCGGCCGCGACGGTTTTGTCATGGGTGAAGGTGCCGGCGTGCTCGTCATCGAATCCCTTGAGCACGCGTTGAAACGCGGAGCCAAGATCTACGCCGAGGTGCTTGGTTACGGCCTTAGCGCCGATGCCCACCACATTACCGAGCCGGATCCGGATGGGGCAGCCCGCTGCATGAAGATGGCGATCCGCGACGCAGGCATTGCGCCGGAAGACGTGGATTACATTAATGCTCACGGGACTTCTACGCCGGTGGGTGACCGCTCGGAAACGAAGGCCGTCAAGATGGCTCTTGGCGACCATGCATATAAAGTGGCCGTGAGCTCGACCAAGTCGATGACAGGTCATTTGCTTGGGGCCGCCGGCGGTGTCGAGGCGGTTATCTGCGGATTGAGCTTGAAGAACCAGACCATTGCACCGACGATTAACCTGGAGGATCAGGATCCGGAGTGCGATCTGGATTACGTACCGAATCACCCGCGTAAAGCCGATTTGGATGTCGTGATGTCCAATTCGTTCGGATTTGGCGGGCATAATGCCACGATTATCCTGAAAAAATACGCCGAGTAAGGGGACAGTGTGTTGAGTGGAGATCTGAAGCAGTTACAGCATAAACTTCAAATCCAGTTTCGCAATGCAATGCTGCTGAAGCAGGCCTTTACCCACGCATCATATGTAAACGAGCATCGCTTCAGTCAGAGCCAGGACAACGAGCGCCTTGAGTTCCTGGGTGACGCCGTTCTGGAACTGACGGTCAGCGAATTCTTGTACAACCTTTTTCCGGACCGTCCGGAAGGCGAATTAACCAAGTTGCGGGCCGCTATCGTATGCGAGCCTTCCCTGGTGCAATTCGCTGTAAGTCTGGACTTTGGACGTTACGTTCTGCTAGGCAAAGGAGAGGAAATGACGGGCGGTCGAACCCGCCCGGCTCTTCTTGCGGACGTATTCGAATCATTTGTGGGGGCGCTTTATTTGGATCAGGGATTGGAAGCGGTTCGCCGGTTTTTGAGCGACCACGTCTTCCCTACGGTGACCGTCAACGGTCGTCCGCAGATGAGCGATTATAAGACCGAGCTTCAGGAACTGACCCAGCATCACGGCATGGGCGCACTGGAATATCGTATCGTAGAAGAGCGAGGACCGGCGCATGAGCGGGAGTTTGTCTCGGAGGTATACATGGGAAGCGAATGTCTTGGACGCGGAAGCGGACGATCCAAGAAAGAAGCCGAGCAGCAGGCAGCGGCGGTAGCCTTAAAGCAGCTGAAACGTGCGGATGCCTAAAGCTTCGCTGATGTGATGACAAACAAAGAGCAAAGAGCAGTCAAGCGGATAACCGGACCCGGATAGGATGACTGTTTTTTGCTCTTTTCGTTGTCTGTCTTTTGATAAAGGGGATAGCTGCTTATAACGTTGATGGGCCTCGTCCCAAGACGGCGGTGAAGCCGATTCTACTTGTGGTACAATAGCAGGAGAGGTGATAGTTCGAATATGTTTTTGAAACGGATCGAGTTAGCAGGATTTAAATCGTTTGCCGACAAGACGGAGATGGAGTTTGTCCGGGGAATCACGGCCGTTGTAGGTCCTAATGGCAGCGGCAAGAGCAATATTTCCGACGGGATCCGCTGGGTGCTTGGCGAACAAAGCGCTAAATCCCTCCGCGGAGGCAAGATGGAGGACATTATCTTTGCCGGAAGCGATGCGCGTAAAGCGGTCAATTATGGGGAGGTTTCCCTTACGCTGGACAATGAGGACCATGTGCTGCCGCTGGATTTTAACGAGGTGACCGTAACCAGACGGGTGCACCGCAGCGGGGACAGCGAGTATTTCATTAACAGGCAGTCCTGCCGGTTGAAGGATATTACCGAGCTGTTCATGGACACCGGGATCGGCAAAGAAGCCTATTCCATCATTGGACAAGGCCGCATTGAGGAAATTCTGAGCACACGATCAGAAGATCGCCGGGGGATTTTTGAGGAAGCTTCCGGGATCGTTAAATATAAGTCTCGTAAAAAAGAGTCTGTGCGCAAGCTGGATGAAACGGAGCAAAATCTGCTTCGCATCCATGATTTGGTCACCGAGCTGGAGGATCAGATCGGACCGCTCAAAGAGCAGTCCGAGAAGGCGATTCGCTACAAGGAGCTCCGGGAGGAGCTGAAGCACAAGGAAATTTCGCTGTACGTGTATCAGATCGAACAGATACATACCTCATGGAGCGAGGCCAATGCCAAGCTGGAACAGCTGAAGGAAGAGCAGCTTGCCTTGTCCACCGTAGTATCCGCGCATGATGCCAAGCTGGAGAGTGACCGATCGGCCCTGCGCCAGCTGGAGCAGGAAGTTGAGGATCTGCAAAGTCAGCTGCTTCAATTCAGTGAGCTGTTCGAGAAGAGCGAGGGCTATGGCGAGGTGCTCAAGGAACGCCGCCGCAACCTGGAACGTACGCGGGATCAGCTGGAGGAAAGCTTGCACTCGGGCGATCATCGTCTGGAAGAGCGTGTAGGGGAGCTCGCGAGGATGAAGAGCAAGCTGCAGGATCTGCAGCAGGAGCTTACCCAGGTTCGGGATCAGCTGTCGGCGGAAGAAGCAAAGCTGGTTGGCGTAACCGGCGGTATCAGCCAGCAGCAGGAAGAGAGCTTGAAGGGGAATTTGCTGGAGCTTATGAACCAAATGGCGCAGGCGCGGAATGAAATCCGGTATGCGGACCAGCAGCAGGAAGCGCTCGACCGGCGGATGAACCGGGCGCAGGAGGAATCCGGCAAATGGGAAGCCCTGAAAGAAGATCTGCTCCGTCGCAAAGATAGCATCGATCGAAGCATTGAACGCTTCGGCAAAGAAATTGCGGACCTTCGCAGCGGTTACATCAGCGAAAGCGAGCGGTATCAGTCCCTGCAGAAACTGCAGGAGGAGACGCAGGGAGCCCTTCGGAAATGGGAGCAGAAGCGGGAAGCGCAAATTTCCCGCCGCGATACCATGAAAGAGCTTCAGGACGATTTTGACGGATTTATGCTGGGCGTTAAGGAAGTGCTGAAGGCTTCGCGCAAATCCGTGCTCCATGGCGTCCATGGTGCGGTGGCCGAGCTTATTCGCGTGCCGGAAAAGCTCGAGCTTGCGATGGAGACCGCCCTTGGCGCATCGGTTCAGCATATCGTCATGGAGAACGAGTCCGTCTCGAGGCAGGCGATTTCATTCCTGAAGCAGCGCCAGTTAGGCCGTGCGACATTTCTGCCTTTGGACGTTATTCGTCCAAGGAACGTATCGGCATCCGACCGGCATTTGGCGGAAGGAGAGGCCGGGTTCGTAGGGTTTGGCTCCGAGCTGGTGAAGTATGATTCCAGATACAGCAACATCGTCGGCAGTCTGCTTGGCAATGTCGTTATTGCCGAGACCCTGGAGCAAGCGAATAAGATCGCGGCGCGATTCTCCTATCGATTCCGCGTAGTCACCCTGGAGGGAGACGTCGTCAATGCAGGCGGCTCCATGACAGGCGGCAGTCAGCATAAGAAAACAAACAGCCTCCTGGGGCGCAAACGGCAGCTGGAACAGCTCGATCAGGAAATTTCGGAAACCGAGAAGCAGTTGGAGAAGCTTCAGCAGGGCATTGAAGGCGTTCGGAATCAAATGATTGAATCTCAGGATAAGCTGGACGAGCTTCGCAAAGCCGGAGACGACAAACGGATCGAGGAACAGCAGGCTGCGGGCGACCGCAAGCAGCTTGAGCATGAGCTGCGTCACGTCCTCGAGCAAGCCGAGCTGGCAGGCGAAGAGAAGAGCAGTCAAGAGAAGGAAGCCAAGGAAATTCAGCAAAGCCGTGAACGCGCGCAGAAGCTGCTGTCTGAGCTGGAGGAAGAAGAGAAGTCCACCCATCTGGCCATCCAAGCGGCAGAGTTTGCCCGGAAAGCAAATGAATCGGCCAAGGAAGAGCTTCAGAGCCAGCTGACAACTCTCAAGGTTCGCGAAGGAAAGCTGGATCAGGAAACCTTCTCGCTTGAGGAGCAGCTGAAACGCCTGCAATCGGATGTTGACAACCATGAGAAGGAACAAAAGCAGAACCGCACGATGCTGGCCTCCGTTCAAGCAGACCTAAGTCAGAACGAAAGCGAGAGCGTGAAGCAGATCGAGGATCTGAACCAGTACAAGCTGAAGAAGGAAGAAGCCACGCAGCAGCTCGAATTCAAACGGGCGGCACGCAGCGCGCTAAGCCGGAAGCTGGAGCTGGAAGAGAGCGAAACCAAGGAGCAGCGCACCCAGCTGCGGTCCGTGGATGATCAGCTGCGCCAGACCGAGATTGGGGTAAACCGGCTCGATGTGGAGCTTGAAAATATATTGAAGAAGTTAAGCGAGGACTATGAGCTTAGCTACGAGCTTGCCAAGCAGCGGTATCCGATTCCGGAAGACATCACGGCCGCTCAGAACGAAGTTCGCGATTTGAAACGGTCGATCACTTCCCTGGGGGACGTCAATCTCGGGGCCATTGAAGAATACCAGCGCGTCAATGAGAGATACCTCTTCCTGAGCGAGCAGAAGGCGGATCTGGTGGAAGCGAAAACGACGCTCTACCAAGTCATCAAGGAAATGGACGATGAAATGTCCAAGCGCTTCAAGCAGACTTTCGATGCCATCCGGCGCGAGTTCGGTACGGTGTTTACGAAGCTGTTCGGAGGAGGACGAGCCGACCTGATCCTGATCGATCCGGAACGTTTGCTTGAGACGGGGATCGATATCGTCGCTCAGCCTCCAGGCAAGAAGCTGCAGAATCTGCAGTTGCTCTCCGGCGGAGAACGCGCATTAACGGCTATGGCGCTGCTGTTTGCCATTTTGCAGGTGAAGCCGGTTCCGTTCTGCGTGCTTGATGAAGTCGAAGCGGCGCTAGATGAAGCGAACGTGGTACGATTTGCCCAGTATCTGCGCGAATTCTCTGAACAAACGCAGTTTATTGTGGTCACTCACCGCAAAGGAACGATGGAGGAGGCGGACGTGCTGTACGGCGTCACGATGGAGGAAGGCGGCGTGTCGAAGCTGGTATCCGTCAAGCTTGAGAATGAGGAAGCGGAGATTGCCTAATTTAAGAGGTTGTTCAAAAAGCCCGTTTTTGATCACGAAGTGAATCAGGAAGGCACTCGGCATCGAATCTTGAATTCAGCCGGGCCTTCCGGTGCTCACGTACCAAAAACGTACGCTCCACTCCTCAGTCCCTAGCTTCATCCAACTGAAGCGTTTTGGAAAAACGCACATCGGAAGCATAAGCTTTGGTGCTGAAAGCCGACCTTTTTGAACACGTACTTTAACATAAACGACATGGAGGGAACGTATGAGCTTTTTTAAGAGGTTAAAAGAGAGCATTTCCAGCAAAACGGAAAACGTAACAAAACAGTTCCGCGACGGATTGGAGAAGACCCGGAAGGGGTTTATCGAGAAAGTATCGGACCTGGTGATTCGCCGGAAAAAGATCGATGAGGAGTTCTACGAGGAATTGGAAGAGATTCTGATTGGCGCAGACGTCGGCGTCAATACGGTGATGGATCTGATGGACGATCTTCGTGCCGAGGTGAAGAAACGGCGGATCGAGGACGCTGCCGATTTGCAGCCGGTATTGTCCGAGAAGCTGATGGGACTTCTCCGTGATGACAGCAGCAACGAGCTGCGGGAGAATCCGGACGGAATAACGGTCATCCTGTTCGTAGGTGTTAACGGAGTCGGCAAAACAACAACGATTGGCAAGCTGGCGCATCGTTACAAGCAGGAGGGCAAGAAGGTTTTACTCGCAGCGGGAGACACGTTCCGGGCGGGTGCGATCGAGCAGCTGGAGGTATGGGGAGAGCGGGTTGGCGTAGAAGTCATTAAACAACAGCCCGGCTCAGACCCGGCAGCCGTCATGTTTGATGCGGTTCAAGCTGCCAAGCAGCGGCAGGCGGATGTCCTGCTCTGCGATACGGCGGGACGCCTTCAGAACAAAACGAATCTGATGGAAGAGCTAAACAAGATCTTCCGCGTCATTCAACGCGAAATTCCAAGTGCCCCGCACGAGGTGCTGATGGTCCTTGACGCGACGACGGGACAGAATGCGCTGAGCCAGGCGAAGCTGTTCGGCGAGAAGAGCGGCGTGACCGGTCTCGTGTTAACCAAGCTCGATGGTACGGCTAAGGGCGGAATCGTCATCGCAATCCGTCAAGAGCTGAATTTGCCGGTGAAGCTGGTGGGCTTGGGAGAGAAGATGGGGGATCTCCAGACCTTCGATTCGGAGCAGTTTGTGCATGCACTCTTTGCGGGCTTAATCAAAGAAGAAGAGAATGCCGCAGAACAACAAGACTAAGCCCTTGTCTAGCGAAAGCGGGCAGCTATACAAAAAGGACCGAAACATTTACGTTCGGTCCTTTTTCATGTTCTGTTCGGTCCAAGAGCCATCCATTTTTATTCTTATGAAGATACGATCCGAACGAATTCAATCGAGCGAAGCGGGATGATGGCGGTATCGGTTGGCGGGCCATAGATGATCGGCGGTACTTTTAAGGTGATGGTTCCCTCGCCCACTTCGTTCAGCGTGCCGATGATGACATCTCCCGACACCGTTACTTCGGTTTCCGAGCCGATAAATCCTTGCAGCCAATCCACGTAGCGCATATCGGTTAACCTCCTTGCCGTAAATGAAAGTTTGAATCTGATCTTCAGATCCCTGAGGGGATTACTACTGAACGGAAGTAATATTGGCGAACGGAATCAGCACAAGGTCACCGGATGCTTCACGAAGCTGAACGCCGTCTTCGGCGGTGGCCAGAACGATCCCCTCCAAAGTGACAAACGTTGTGCTTACTCTAACCTGTTGACCGGTGCGGACTTCGAAATACTGAATCAGTTCCGGGTTAATGGTTAGCCCCGTGAGCACTTGGCTCTCCAGCGACTCCACCCTAACGGTTAATTGACTGGTTTCCTGGCTTAGAAGCTCGACCTGCCGCGTTAGTTTTTTTACTCGTCCGGCAAGCTTTCTGCAGAACAGGAAGCAACACATGCTCATTCTCCTTTCTGTATTATCAACGGTTGTGCTCTTCGATGTGATTTTTTAAATCGCGGAGTGAGGCTGTGCTTTTTTTCTCGGCTGCACGGATCAGCGGCATCACCTGCTGCACGTGAGCAGGGCCGTATTTAAGGAAACTCTCGGTTTTATCCACCAGCACATCAAGCGGCTGACGGTAATCCGTAAAGTATTGGCCGAGATGAAAAGAGCTCAACAGGCTGTGCACTTTGCCCATGGTGCTGAGCGCCAGCACGGGTTTGCCTCCGCGTAAAGCGGCCAGCGATGGATGAAGCTTGAACGAGATCAGATAGTCCACGGATTGTATGAAACTGTAGGTGAGCTCAATATTCATGAGAAACGGCAGCGTTTCAATGGAAGCGCCGGGTGTTAGCTCCCTTACCTTCTGCTGTAATTGCAGGCATGTGTTGTAATCGGAATACGCATTCCCCGGATGATGAATGACCGGAATAAGGACGGCATGATAGCCTGCTGCGACAAGATGGTCCAGCAATTTGGTCATATTATCCATCGGGAACGATTCATAGGAAAACACGACAACGCCAATCGTTGGACGCTTCGAGAATCGTTTTACCGGGATGTCGGGCTGACGGTAGCCGAATACCATATCTGGGGCCGTTTCGACGTTTCGGTGAAAGCCAGCCCGCTTGGCGATGGCCGACGATCGTTCATCCCGGAACACCGCGCGTTTTGCCTGGGAGATCAACTCCCGGTAGGCGGATACCTGCTCCTCAGGCCAGGTATGTTCCGGGTAGGCATCGACGATGCCGACGCCGTAAACCCAGGTAGGCTGTCCTTTGAGCTGCGGAGGGAAGTAATATGAATTGAACGAGTAAGGCGTAATCAAATCGCCACCGCCGATGATAAAGGCATCCGTCTGACGGGGATCCAATCGGGAATTCCAAGGATAGACGTGGTGTTCGTGGAATACTTGTCGAAGGGTGTGAAGAAACAAATCATCGCCGAAGTTTCCCATTCCATAGTAGCCGGAAGCGGCAATATGCATGACGTATCACCTCCTTTTCAAACGTTAACCCTGCATGGTTTGCTGATACCAGGCTTCGTAGAGGCTGCGGCTTCGTAGAGGCTGCGGCTTCGTTGGCTGGTACTGCCGCCATAAATGACGCGATGATACAACACCGCATCCACCCGGATCGGCGAACTTTGTTTAAGAACGCGTGCGGTCACATCGATATCTTCAAAGATGCGTCCGAAACGATCCTCGCGATTCCACCAGCCATCAACGGCGACCAGGGAAGATGTGCGGTACATTCGGGGAACGAGCGGGTGGCCGTGTTCATGCGATCGATTTAGGGACGGAGAGTATATCGAATATAGCTTGCCGGAGTCTGCATTCCTTCTCCATAACGGACCGAACTGCCGGGTTCGTTCCCAGCATCCGTATCTGCCCGTGGCGATCAGCCCGTCCGGATTTTTGTCAAGCGCCTCGGATAGGAGAGCAACCGCATCGGGTGCCAGCCAATCATCCCCATCCAATTCCAGAATATAGTGACCTTTTGCTTCCGTAAGCAGCCGATTCATCATGATCGCCTTTCCTCGGTTACGCGATTGTGTTATCACCCGTATTCGACCGTCATGAAAAGCGCAGGCTTCCTTCAGACTTTCGTCCTCTGAGCCGTCATCGCCGATTAAGAGCTCCCAGTTTCCGTTCGTTTGCGCCAATACGGAACGAATGCTCCAGCCTAAAGTGTCCTTCATGTTATGAATGCTCATGAGAATGGAGACTTCTGGCTGCTGAGGCGGTTTGGAAGATAAAGCCCCTTCGAGGACGGTGGCGCTCTCTTGCCTCCGTGTTGCAGAAAGTATGGGGAGAATATACTCCAGCTCCTTGTGATACGGAGGGTTATGCACAGCTTCCAGATGTAAAGTTAGGTTGGGATCGACTGGCAGGAGATCATAGGGCAGAAATCTGGCAGCAGGGAGCCTGTCATTCCAGCGGGCGAGGGCGGCAAGCAGCCAGACTTTTCTCCAATAGATCGGGGCACCGCTCATACATATACAGACGACATGGTCCGGAATATGAAGCGGCATTGGGACCGGAGCCGACGATCCCCGATGGGTAAACGACAAGCTGCAGCTCCATAAAATCCACTCGCGGTCTGTCCCTGTGATTTCCTGAATGACCCGCTCACGAAAAAAAGCGGCATCGGTGGACCTATAGCCGAACGGCTGCGTACGAATCGTGGCGTAAGGGATCACTGGGCATTCATGCTTTTGTCCATGATGGCTTGCCGGATCACTTGATCGGCTTTCAATCCGCGTTCAACCCAGCGGTTCTTTCTGGCGTAGGCTATGCGGGCGAGTTTGTGCTCTGTTGAATCGGGGCGATCCAGCATGACTGCCAGCTTGCCCAAGAAATCATCATGGGTCGTTGCTGTGGTGACGTGCGGCTCCATGGCAATGCATTCCGGAAGTGCCGTTGACAGCACACGGACGCCGGAAGCCATATACTCGTATGCTTTGACGGGATTGGTAGCGAGCGTAATCGGATGGTATTGGAAGGGAATCAAGGCAACGTCAATATGAGTAAGGTAACGCTTCAGCTCCTGGTGCGGCTTTTCCCCGAGAATATGCACGTTCGGTAGCTTCGAATAATCGCCGGAGCTGCCGTAAGGAGCACCAATGGAAACGAAGTGGACGTTCGGAAACCGGAGGGCGGCCTTAGCGAAGAGCTCATGGTCCACCCAATATGCCCAGGCTCCGATATAAGCAACAACAGGACCCGGAGGGAGATCGGCGGGTCTTTCGCTGAATGAAATATGAAAAAATGAAGAGTCAGCTCCATTCGGGATCAGGGTGAGCGGTTTATCCGGATAAGCCAGGGACAACCGGGTGTGGATCACCTCTGCGGTACACACGACGTGGTCCGCCTCGTCTATCATTTTCGGTTCATATTTTGCCCAATGCGGAAATTCGTCACAACAGTCGTAGATCGTAATATCGGGCTTGAAAAGCGTGGAAATGCGCGTCCGGAGCTTAGACCAGGTGGTCCAGACGACAATGGGATGTTCTTTGCGGAGGGCAGGCAGCTTTTTGTGCAGAAACGTTTTGGTATCGGTGAACAGATACACATTCGGTTCAATTTCTTTGAACTCCTTATCGAGCGGGGCCAGGTTTTCGAAGAAAACCTGATGACCAAGCGAGCCCAATTGCGTCATAAGCTGCTGCGGTCTCTGTTTCATGTACGACCAGTTCATCGTTCTCGGATAAATGATGACAGCCAAGAGGTTTCCTCCTTTCTTTGTACTCCGGATAATATATGCAATGCTAGCTTTATAGAATTGGACGAATGCGCCGAATCGCTGAAAAATGGTTGATTTCTACAAGCTTTCCCCTGGCCGGAACGAATCTATCAACTTTCCATATATTGCGTTAAAATATGACGTTTCAGTCCTATCTTTTCATATAAAACGAGGGAGCGTGAAGGTTCTCGAATTCCAAGAAGGTTCTTGTTGTGTTCGGACCGCGTTCCTACCGCAAAGAGGCTGATATGGGGGTCCGCTGGATTTTGCATGCAGGCAGAGCTTATAATGAAGTATAAGTTGGGTTCAAAAAGTCGCTTCAAGTACTGCTTGATCAAAAGATGACTTTTTGAATAACCTCTATAAGATTTCAAGCGAAAGGATACCTGTTATGGCCAATACTTACACTTATCCGCGCAGAGAAGAGATAGCGAACGCAATAACGCATGGCATAGGAGCCGCGCTAAGCGTTGCCGCGCTGGTGCTCCTGATCGTTTTTTCAAGCTTGAAGGGCACGGCCTGGCATGTTGTGAGCTTTACGATCTACGGATCCACGATGCTTCTGCTGTATTTGAGCTCAACGCTCGTTCACGGCTTGCGGGACGGGAAAGCCAAGGATTTCTTTGAGTTTATGGACCACTCCTCCATTTATTTGTTTATCGCGGGGACATATACGCCATTCCTGTTGGTCGCCATCCGGGGGCCGCTAGGCTGGAGCCTCTTCGGAATCGTATGGGGCATTGCGCTGTTCGGCGTCGTATTTAAAGCATTTTTTGTCAAAAAGTTTCTGTTCCTCTCCACGATTTTCTACATTGCGATGGGCTGGCTGATCGTCATTGCCTGGAATCCGTTAACGGCGGTAGTCGCGCCTCAAGGCATGAATTTGCTAGTTCTTGGCGGTGTGCTGTACACGCTGGGTACCATTTTCTATGTATGGAGAGGCTTCCCGTACCATCATGCCATCTGGCATTTGTTTGTGCTGGCGGGCTCGATTCTCCACTTTTTTGCGATACTGATTTACCTTCTGCCTATCGGTTGAACCGCTGGGAAGACGGCTTTCTGCACATGATGAAGGATGACAAGGGAAATGGCTTGACATCCTTCTTCGTTTTTTGTATGATAAGGTTCGTTAAGCGAACTGTAAAGTGTTTTTCCTTGACGAGGGGGTGCCCTTAAATGAGTCAGGAGAATCGGCTCGAGAAGACGAACCGGATCAATTTGCTGTTCGATTTCTATGAGCAGCTGCTGACAGAGAAACAGCAGACCTTTTTGAAATATTATTTTCATGACGATTTTTCCCTTGGTGAAATCGCCGGCGAATTTGAGATTAGTCGTCAGGCCGTCTATGAGCATATTAAGCGCGCAGAGCAGGTGCTCGAGTCTTATGAAGAGAAGCTGGGGCTCCTGAGCAAGCATGAGGCGCGTATCCGAGAGTTGGAAAAGTTTCGGGAAATGGTGGAGACTAGCGACCTGGACGAACATGATAAGCATGTAATGACCGATATGGTCGATCGATTAAAAGTATGGGATTAAGTATGAACGGAGGTGGCGGATATGGCGTTTGAAGGATTGACCAGCAGACTACAGAATGTGTTCAGCAAGCTTCGTGGTAAAGGCAAGGTGTCCGAAGAAGATGTAACAGCCGCCATGCGTGAAGTTAGACTTGCGCTTCTGGAAGCCGACGTTAACTTCAAAGTGGTTAAGGATTTCGTATCCAAAGTAAAAGAGAAGGCCATCGGCAAGGAAGTGATGGACAGCTTTACGCCCGGCATGGTGATCATCGACATCGTTAACAAAGAGCTGACGGAGTTGATGGGGGGAAGTCAAGCCAAACTGGCGAAGAGCAATAAGCCGCCCACGGTCATTATGATGGCCGGTTTGCAAGGTGCCGGTAAGACGACGACCTCGGGGAAGCTGGCTAAGCTGCTTCAGAAGCAGAACAGCCGACCACTGCTCGTAGCAGGCGACATTTATCGCCCCGCTGCGATCAAGCAGCTCGAAGTGCTCGGCAATCAGATCAATGTGCCGGTATTCTCCTTAGGAGACAAGACAAGCCCGGTTGAAATCGCGAAGCAGGGCCTGCAGCATGCCAAAGATAACGGCCATGATTATGTCATTATCGATACCGCCGGCCGGCTGCATGTCGATGAAGAGCTGATGGAAGAATTGAAGCAGATCCACAGCGTAGTGAATCCTGATGAAGTCCTGCTTGTCGTTGATGCGATGACGGGTCAGGACGCGGTGAATGTCGCGGAAAGCTTCAACCAGCAGCTGACGCTCACGGGCGTCGTGCTGACAAAGCTGGATGGTGACACCCGAGGCGGTGCTGCCCTCTCGGTTAAGGCGGTTACCGGATGTCCGATCAAATTCGCTGCGCTCGGGGAGAAGATTGATGCGCTCGAGCCGTTCCATCCGGAACGGATGGCATCGCGGATCCTCGGCATGGGCGATATGCTGTCTCTTATCGAGAAAGCACAATCGAACATTGATGCGGACAAGGCCAAGGAAATGGAACGTAAAATGCGCAATGCCGAATTTACGTTCGAGGATTTCCTGGAGCAGATGGATCAGGTGAAGAAGCTCGGTCCTCTGGATCAGCTGATGGATATGATTCCCGGCATGGGCAAGATGAAGCAAGCCAAGGATCTCAAGGTTGACGAGAAGCAGATGGGACGCATCGAGGCTATCGTCCACTCCATGACAACGGCGGAGAAGCAGCAGCCTGACATTATCAATCACAACCGTCGTAAACGGATTGCGGCCGGCAGCGGAACCTCGCTGGCTGAAGTGAACCGGCTCATCAAGCAGTTTGACGAAATGCGCCGCGTGATGAAACAGTTCTCGGATATGATGGGTCCTAAAGGCGGCAAGAACAAGGCCTTGAAGCAGCTGAAGGGCCTGACCGGCGGAAAAGGCATGAAGTTTCCGTTCCGTTAAGCCCCGGATATATCGAATGGACATTTTTTGAAGGAGGTGAATTTTCAAATGGCAGTACGTATTCGTCTGAAACGCATGGGTGCTCATAAGGCTCCTTTCTACCGCGTGGTGGTTTCTGATTCCCGTTCCCCACGTGACGGCCGTTTTATCGAGGAAATCGGTTATTACAATCCGGTTGCTCAACCGGCTGAAGTTAAGATCGATGAAGAGAAAGCACTGAACTGGCTTCAAAATGGTGCGCAAGCATCTGACACGGTTCGCAACTTGCTTAGCAAAGCGGGCGTAATGAAGAAGTTTCATGAGCTGAAGCATCAGAAATAAGACTGATCGCGAGGGTTATCTATGGAAGAATTAGTTCGCGTTATTGCTAAGGCTTTAGTGGATCATCCAGAAGATGTGACTGTGAAAACCGTTGAGAAGGAGCACTTGATTGTATATGAACTGTACGTGCATCCTGACGATGTCGGGAAGGTCATAGGCAAACAAGGGCGTATCGCCAAATCATTGCGTACAGTCGTTACATCGGCGGCAGTTAAAATGGATAAACGGGTGACCGTTGATATCATTTCTTAAAATATACGAAAGGGGGTTAGGATGCATGTCCTAGCCCTTTTTCGTACATGCTGAAGAAATCAGCCGGTCATACCAGCTTAGAACGTTCATTAAGTGATGCAGGAGGAAGACCATGTCTGAAAAGTTGTATACCGTTGGCAAGATCGTGAATACGCACGGCATTCGCGGCGAAGTTAAGGTCATGCCGCATACGGATTTTGCCGACCAGCGTTTTGCCGCGAAGAGCAAGCTGTATATCGTTCCCGACAAAGGGAATAAGATTGAAGTAACGGTCGAAACATCCCGCTTTCATAAAAACATGTATGTCCTGAAATTCAAGGAGCTTCATGGGATTAACGAGGCTGAAAAATATAAGGGTTCGCTGCTGAAAATCACCGAGGATCTTCAGGAGGAGCTTCCGGAGAACGAGTACTATTTCCACGAGATCATTGGTTGCAAAGTGGTGACGGATGAGGAACCGGCTGAGGAGCTGGGCACGATTTCCGAGATTTTGACGCCAGGCGCCAACGACGTGTGGGTTGTCAAAACGCCTAAGGGAAAAGAAATTCTTCTCCCGGCCATACCGGATGTCGTGCTGGATGTGGACAAGGAATCGAAACTTGTCCGCGTGCATCTTATGGAAGGGTTGTTATAGTCCATGCGGATTGATGTGTTGACGCTGTTTCCCGAAATGTTTGATGGCGTGTTCCATTCGAGCATTCTGGGTAAAGCGGCCGAGAAAGAAATCGTGAACCTGAATGCCATCAACTTCCGCCAGTATGCCGGGAACAAGCATGGGCAGGTCGATGATACGCCATATGGCGGCGGTGGCGGAATGGTGTTAAAACCGGACCCGATTTTTGCTGCGGTAGAGGACATCCTCGCTTCGGATCCGAATGAGATTTCGAATCATGGGGAGGGAGCTGACCCTGCCCGAGAGGTTTCGGCGGAAATCACCGGCGCAGCCAAGCCTCCGCGAGTCATTCTGATGTGTCCGCAAGGAGAGACTTTTACGCAGAAGAAGGCGGAAGAGCTGTCTCAAGAAGAGCATCTGGTGTTTATATGCGGGCATTACGAAGGTTACGATGAACGAATCCGCGAGTTTCTCGTGACGGATGAGTTATCGATCGGAGATTACGTGCTTACCGGCGGAGAGCTGCCGGCCATGGTGGTCATCGATGCCGTCGTCCGATTGCTGCCGGGTGTACTTGGGAATGAAACCTCGGCGGTGACGGATTCATTCAGTACGGGCCTGCTGGAATACCCGCACTATACACGTCCGGCGGAGTTTCGCGGCTGGAAAGTGCCGGATATTTTGCTAAGCGGTCATCATGCGAATATCGATGTATGGCGCCGTGAACAAGCGCTTAAACGGACATGGGAAAGACGCCCTGAATTATTGGAGGGACTGGAGCTTTCGAAACAGGATACGGCGTTTCTTGAGAAATTACGTGCCCAAAGCGGCAAGGCAAAATGAAATGAATAACCTGGATAACGAAAAGAGAGGGCTTCTCTTAAATGGGCCTTCTCTTTTTTTGTTGCGGTTCAATTGTAAGATCTAGAACCTATTGTTCGCCCAGTGAATAGTCTGCAGATATGGGTGTTTGCTGAGTCGTAGAGAAGCAGAACGAGGAGTGAAGCATATTGGATTCCCCACGGAGAGGAAATCGCGGCAAATTGAAGTGCACGCCTTCACGAAAAATGGAACCCAGGCGGAAGAGGTTAAGAGAGCTTTGGTTGAGTCGCCTGGTTTGGTCGTTTCGCCAATTGAGAGTACTTGTCCGCATATTCATTGAGCAACCGGTGCATGAAAACTTCATTCGGCTAAAAAGACAAGTTCGGCGGATCCAAAAATTGTTGTCTTCCGATAGGTCGCTCTCTAAAAGCGAGAAGCGATTTATTCGAATGGCGGCTGAACAAGTATTAGTTATTTCTAATATGAACAATAGCAGAGAAATTATAGATCGAATAAACTTTTTTGCGGTACTTATCCTTTCTTATGCCGAGCGCATTGGAATAGGAAGATTGATAAGATCATCCATTCTTGAAATTAGCAGTTCGCTCAATAGATGGGGTTATGCTCAAGAAAGAATGGATTTAATTCCGTTACACAACTTGATCGATAATCTCCCGTTATATATTGCGGACGCAGTAACGAATCCAGGGATGGACTCTGAGAATAGATTAGGGGTTGTTTTTGAAGAAATCAATCAGCAATTATCCCGTGCGGGGGCTTCTGCAGCGCAGCAGGAAGCTTTGCAGACAGCGTCTCAGGACGTTATAGCATCACTGCTGGAAGGCGCGTCTCTGATGCAAGTGAATGATCGATTGATGAATTATACCAATATACTTGGAGAAACGCTAACGACTTTGGATATACCGACAACTGATCGGAATGGGTTGTTGTTTTCTTTGTTATCTGTTTCAAGAATAAGTGCTGAGAGCGTTCAAAGTATGATGATGCAGGATTTCGTTGAAAATGTACAAGATCCAACGGGACCAACGGGCGAAACAGGAGCCACAGGGGCCCAAGGAGTACCGGGTGTTCCTGGGTCAACGGGAGCAGCAGGAGCAAGAGGAACGACGGGAGCAGCAGGAGCAAGAGGGGCGACGGGAGCAGCAGGAGCAACAGGAACCACTGGAGTGACAGGAGCTACGGGAGCCACTGGGGAAACAGGAGCAACGGGTGCAACGGGAGCCACAGGAACGACAGGATCTACAGGAGCAACCGGGGCGACAGGAGAAACTGGTACAACAGGAGCAACGGGAGCAACAGGAGCTACAGGAGCAACCGGAGCAACAGGTGAAACAGGAGCAACTGGAGTGACAGGAGCAACGGGTGCAACGGGAGCAACGGGAGCAACTGGGGTATCTGGTGCAACAGGAGCAACGGGAGCAACTGGGGTAACTGGTGCAACAGGAGCGACTGGAGCAACTGGTGCAACAGGGGAAACAGGGGAAACAGGAGCAACGGGAGCCATCGGAGCGACAGGAGCAACCGGTGCAATAGGAGTAACCGGTGCGACAGGAGAAACGGGTGCAACGGGAGCAACAGGAGCAACAGGAGCTACAGGAGCTACAGGTGAAACAGGGGCCACGGGTGCAACGGGAGTAACGGGTGCAACGGGAGCAACCGGAGCAACTGGGGTTACTGGAGCAACAGGAGCAACAGGAGCAAGTGGTGCAACTGGGGGAACTGGAGCGACAGGAGCAACGGGAGCCACCGGAGAGACAGGTGCAACAGGAGCAACGGGAGCGACAGGAGCTACAGGTGAAACAGGGGACACCGGAGCAACGGGAGTAACAGGAGCAACAGGAGCAACCGGAGCGACAGGAGAAACAGGAGCGACAGGAGCAACAGGTGAAACAGGAGCCACGGGTGCAACGGGAGTAACTGGGGTAACTGGTGCAACAGGAGCAACGGGAGCAACTGGGGTAACTGGTGCAACAGGAGCAACCGGTGCAATAGGAGTAACCGGTGCGACAGGAGAAACGGGTGCAACGGGAGCAACAGGAGCAACAGGAGCGACCGGAGCAACAGGTGAAACGGGAATGACAGGAACAACGGGAGCAACTGGGGCAACGGGAGCAACAGGAGCCACCGGAGTAACAGGAGCAACCGGAGAGACAGGTGCAACGGGAGCGACAGGAGCTACAGGAGCTACAGGTGAAACAGGAGCAACGGGAGCAACGGGAGCAACGGGGGTTACTGGAGCAACTGGAGCAACTGGAGCAACAGGTGAAACGGGAGAAACTGGTGCAACAGGAGCAACCGGAGCAACGGGAGCAACAGGAGCAACGGGAGCAACGGGTGCAACAGGAGCAACAGGGGTAACAGGAGAAACAGGAGAGACAGGTGTAACAGGAGCCACGGGGATAACAGGATCAACAGGAGCAACCGGTGCAACAGGAGCCACGGGAGCGACAGGAGCAACAGGAGCTACAGGAGCTACAGGTGAAACAGGGGCCACGGGTGCAACGGGAGTAACGGGTGCAACGGGAGCAACCGGAGCAACTGGGGTTACTGGAGCAACGGGAGCAAGTGGTGCAACTGGGGGAACTGGAGCGACAGGTGAAACGGGTGCAACGGGAGCAACGGGAGCCACAGGGGTAACCGGGGCAACAGGTGCAACAGGAGTAACAGGAGCAACAGGTGCAACAGGTGAAACAGGAGCAACAGGAGTAACCGGAGCGACAGGAGCAACAGGAGCAACCGGAGCTACCGGAGCGACAGGAGCAACAGGAGCAACCGGAGCTACAGGAGCAACGGGAGCAACGGGTGCAACAGGAGCAACAGGGGCCACGGGAGCAACCGGAGCTACAGGAGCTACAGGTGAAACAGGGGCCACGGGTGCAACCGGAGCCACCGGAGTAACAGGAGCGACCGGAGAGACAGGTGCAACCGGAGCAACAGGAGCCACCGGAGTAACAGGAGCAACGGGAGCAACAGGAGCCACGG
>Ga0209784_100081_pt1 | contig 135445 bp, 130 predicted proteins | sample AraplaCvi_mLB_r2_2_FD_184284 | JGI IMG/M metagenome (GOLD analysis project Ga0209784, IMG submission 184284) | Arabidopsis root microbial communities from North Carolina, USA - plate scrape CL_Cvi_mLB_r2 (SPAdes) (version 2) | ecosystem: Host-associated > Plants > Roots > Endosphere | place...
ACATGTTTGTACGCTCCGATAGTTGTTTTTCTTATTATAAACTTAAAAACAAAAAGACCCTATAAGATGACCTTTTTAAAGTGTCTATCCTATAGGGTACATTTTAAGTCAAAGTCAGACCTATTATTTTGACATTGAAAAATGCAAAGTATGTCCAATGAGAGAGGGCTGTTATAAAGAAGGTGCAAAAAGTAAAATATATTCTGTCACAATTAAGTCGGATACACATGCCGAACAAGAGGCATTTCAAAATACGGAAGCATTTAAGCAATTAGCCGCAAATCGCTACAAAATAGAAGCGAAGAATAATGAATTAAAAAACGGATACGGGTACGATACGGCATCGACTGCGGGTCTATTTGGCATGGAAATTCAAGGTGCTACAACGATATTCGCTGTCAATTTGAAACGGATATTAAAGCTACTAAACGAAAATGAATAAGGAATAGAGACAGAAATAAGGCACTTCCTGTTCAAAATTGAACAAGAAGTGCCTTATTTTTATGTGAAAAAGGTTCGCTATTATAAAACCGTAAGTTATTCAGTGAGTCCAATGTATTGGGCTCACTTATTTTCTAGAATTCCATTCTGCGTATAAAATAAAGCAAATTGCAAAGGCAACGGCTAGAATAAAAAACCATTGCGGTACACCACCAAAGCTCATAGGAACACCTCGAATTAAAAATTTTTATGATGAATATGGTTAAATAACGATAGTTATGGAGAAAATATGATCTTCTATGGTTTTTTTCTCCACAAAAGTTCAAAAATATTATAAAATAAGCAATAGACATTAGCTTCGTGCTAGTAAAGAGAGGTAGAGAGATTATGTTACATTTAAAATGGAAAGATGCTCCAACAGTACGCACAGTTACTTGTAAGCATACTAATGCATCAAAATATTTAGTTTCAAACGTCTTAACAGTAGGGCAACAATATGATGTGAAAAATGAAACAGAAGAGTTCATTTTTATTATCGATAACACTGGTAATATCGGTGGCTACTATAAAGATTATTTCGAATAAGTATAATCAATTTTGCCTTGGCGTAATTGCGTCCGGATTTTGAATTGTGCCTGCACAATTCATTCCTTTTAAAAATCCGTGACATCCGCCGGAGGCTTTATTTTCATTCAGTAGGTGTTTGGAAATCCCTGAAAAGGGGGAGCTACATATGCATTCATCACCACCTTCAGAGGTGGGTGTCTTCTGCTGAATGGAAATAAAAGGGTGGTTCAGATTTTTCTGAGCCACCCTTCTTTGTTGAAAAAAGGGAATCATTCCTTCTTAAAGGTTTTTAATTCAGCTACATCCTGTAATTGTTGTTTTTCCTGTTCTGTAGCTGTATGAAGGGCAAAGACGTCTTTAATAGCTGTCTTCAGCTCATGTTGTGTTTCCTTGAATTTCGATACTTGCTGTTCAAAGGAAGGGCTCGTAAATCGATCATTTGTACGAGATAATCTTTCCTCTAGCTGTGCGTAGCGATGATCCATATGCATAGATAACATCATGGCCAACTGATTTTTCCACAATGGAATGAGCGTAACGATGGAAAATTCAATTTTTTCCGCTAATGTTTGATTAGACTGCTGAATCATGCGTATTTGTGGTGCAGTTTGTAAGGCAACTTGCTGCGATACTTGTAAGTCATAAATACGTTGATCTAGACGTTCAATTTGAGCGGCAAAATCATTAAGTTGTTGGATAGCTAGTGGCTGTTTCGTTGCTTGTACACTAGTTACTTTTTCAGGAAGCTCCACTTCAATGGCTTGCTGCTTCTTCATTTGTCCTGCTGCAATGGCGGTCGCTAACTCCTCAAAGAATCCTCTATTATGTGCATAAAGTCCTTCTAGCATTTCCACATCTCTTAGCATTTGAAGCTGTGCACGTTCAAGCTGAACACCAATTCGTTCTACCTGGATACTTATACGTTCAAACTCCGTTAATGTTTGCTTAACAGTAGGCTCAATTTTACCAAACATCTTTTTAAAAAAGGACTGCTTTTTTGGTTCTAATGCGTTAGGGTCCACACGGTCTAATGTTTGCATTAATGAGTCTAACATTTGGCCAATTTTTGTGACATCTTTTTGTTTGACTTGTGCAAGCATTCGATCAGCAAATTGGGAAAGCGATCGTTGTGAATCTTGCCCTAAAGACAGGACTGACTCGAAGTTTGTCAGGTCAAGCTGACTAGCGTATAGAAGTGCACGACTTTGTGCAAGAGGCGATAGCGTATCATACGTCGCCATCGCCTCATTATTTGGAGTTGTTTCTAAATAAGATTGCACAAGTGGGGAAAGACCTTGTATTGTATTTAGTTGAAATGCGTGATCATTCGCTGTCATTTATCATCGCCTCGCCACTCCAATTGTTCTTTTCGTCTTATATTTGAACGATTCGCAAATTCTATTTCCATTTGAAGATGGTCAATATCGTTGGAAAGCGCATCCTTTAAATCAGTTTGAATCGTATCATTTAAATCTGTAAGTGTCTCTCTTGTTTTCGATAATGTAAGTTGGATTTCCTTATCCTTCACAGGCTGTCTCGATAACATCGTATATTTATCCGTTAATTCGACAGCGGAAGGGAGGTGTGCATAAAAAAATTGTTCAACATTATAAAATTTTCGTGGGTCTGTTTTAACTATTTTCACGATATTTTTTGAAATACGTGTCATTTCAAGTAATTGCTTAAATGCAGAAACTGAACGTACACGTAAGTAGTTTTGACTTAATGTTTGAATATTTTTATTGGCTGCTGTAAGTTGTGATTCAATATGTTTGTATTCTTCTTTTGTTATACCTGCTATTTGCATGAATTTCTTTTTCTGTCTATATTTCAATAACGCCGTACTCGACGCATATGTTCCAGCAAACAATATACCACCAAGGAAGTATCCTGGACTTGCCGCAATTGCTGTGATAGAAACAGTTGTGAGAGAAATTAAGAAGCTAGCGGTATGTCTTGAGAAAAACTGTCCGACACTGAGCATGTTTCTTCCTCCTAGCATTTAAATATGTCTATATTCTTATACGAAATAATCGACATAAAGTTTCAATGAAATAATAATCCTTACATAAATTTTACTGCTATTTGTAAAGTTTCTCAATGATATTACTTAAGAACAAGAAAATCCTTTGCTTTATTAGGAAGAAAAGGGGATAGACGAAAAAGAAGTCAAACAAACTGTCCGACATTGTTGTGTCATCTATTACTCGGGTAGATAATAAAGGGCTATTTGGATTAATCGATTTCATTCTATATATTGTATTCAAAATTATAGTAATTCGCGAATTGCTTCACATGTTGTTAGTCAATTTATTCTCTCTTAATAGGTTAAACATTAGTATTGTTTTTTCGTCTGTTGTTGATTCCTCGTCATGGCGTTAAAATTAATAAGCGTATTCGAGATTTCAAAATACGCTTACATATCGAGTAGTGGTACACGCCGATTTTAAGTCATTTATTAGACTGAAAATGCTTTAATTCGATAGACTTGTCCCAACTCACCTGTACCCTTTCACAGAATTCTGAAAGGAGCTTCTTATACAACCATTAAAGGCAATCTCAGACGCATTTTTTTCTGTAGCGAAAGCGAAGCGACAGCAACAAAAGTTTTCTGTGCGAAAGCGAAGCGACAGCAACAATATAGCCGAGGCATAATTGATTTTCATTTGAATGAAAAATAACATTGTTAAATATGTTAAACAACTTTATAATAGTGTTAATAAAATCCAATTGTTAAAATTTTTTCATGTACTAGGGTGTTTTTCAATTTATTATGTACCAAAGATTGCGCCATAAAGATGACTTCATAGGTTAAAAGGGAGAGTCTACCATATGCAAAAAAACACAAACAATAAGATTGAACTCATTGATCCTAAAATTATGTTAGAGAAATACAAGGAAGATATAGAATTAATCCAAAAATCATTAAAAAAATTTGAGTTGGAAATTAGGCTTTTGCAAAGTGAAGGTTTAGTTGAAATAGAAAAGTTGAGTAACGACTTAAGTAAGTTGCAATCACTCTCATCGAGTATAAAATTTAAAGCTAAATGTTTGATCTGTAATAACAGTAAAACCATTGAGACATTAACGACAAAATAAAATATTGATATCAAGTCACATCTAATTTATTGTGGCTTTTTATTGTGCATTATATTTCTTATGATGGCATTCGGTTTATAGTGTGTCAGCTTGTGTGAACAAAATGGAGATATAATTATGACGTATTTCATCAACAAATTTCTATCAGCTCTGATTCGGAATGTCGGTGATGTAGTTAATAAGGATGATAATTACGGGGCAGTGCAATCTATTTAAAGAATTATAATTAGGACTTTAAGGTCATACTCATGATGAGATGTGGCTTTTTATTATGACAAAAAACCCGATGGATGTATCGCATGAACTTTGGGATTTGAATGATAAATCAACGTGGAAGTGTCTTACATACGCTCCCATTTGCATACAGTGTTTGGAAGCGAAAATTCGAAAGGATGTGAGGGCAAATGAAAGTAACGGTTAAAGAATGGCGTGTAATGTCTGACCATAACAAACAATTACTTTTAAATGCGGTAGCAACTAAATAAAGCATAGATCAAAAGAGGAATGAGAACATGCAGCAACGAACACACATGTATTAGGAAATGCATTGCAATAAAGTTCAATGGATCACCCATAATATTTTTGAAGGGTAAATAAAAAGGACTGAGGATTTAACCTCAATTCTAATTAAATTTGCCCCCAGCAACGTCATTTTAAATAATCCGTAAACTATTCATTAATAATCGCCCATTACCAATAGCCTTCCTACACTATAAAAACAATAGAGCCAGACTAAACAATGTCTGACTCCATGCGTGTATAACCTTTTAAATCATCAAAAAGCTCTAAAGTAAATGAATTGGAATCTGCTTGAGGGCTAACACCCTTTTGGACGAATACTAAGAATTCATCTATCGCTTTTTTTGATCCTTCTACTTCAACCTCAATTTGATCTTGATTATTTAGTTTACAGTATCCTTTTAATCCTAGTTCAATCGCTTTCTGTTTAATGAAAAAACGATAGCCAGTCCCGTAAACATCACCGAAAAATTTAATAAGCGCTCGCTTGTTCAAGCTAACACCTCCTACTAGTTAAGAGGGGAGAACCCCTTGGTGCTTAGTGCATAACACGTTCTTTTTCTAAATATACGATTAAATTATTGATAAAATAGAGAACATGCTTCGAAGCTTGATCTACTTCTTTTAAATGAACTTCAGCTTGTTGAATATTCCCAACCTTATAAGCTTCCGCTGCTAACTTCGCCGATTCATGAACACGTAAATGATAGGCGTCTAATTCTCGATATTCCTGTAAGTGTCCAAAACGTTCAACAGTGCGAGCGGATGTATACCATTTACCTAGACGGCAATCTGTATGCGAAGAAACATCACTTGGCTCGACATTTTCAAGACCAAGGAACATATTATAAATTCGCCATTTCCATAAAATATGATCGGCCTTTGATAATTGTAAAAGTGCTATAGAAGATAGCTGAACATTATTATTCTCAATAATATCATTGCGGAAACGATTAATTTCTTTCCCTAATGAATGAATATCACTCGATGTATTATGACTATATTCGCGAATGTCATCTTGAAGGTTAGAAATTTCAATCATTCTTGCTGATACTTCATCAATAGCTGCAGCCTGTTCCTGTGATATCGCAGCTGTATTCGTGACATCCAGATTAATGCCTTCAATGGCACTAACAATCGCATTTAATAATGGTAACGATTCTTTAGCCTCTACTGTTGCATCTTTAATAATCTCAGTCGTTTCTGTAATTGAGTTTGACACATCGTTTGAATAGCTTTTTAAATGATGTACATTTGCAGTTACTTCACTTAGCGCTGAAACCGTTCCCTCAGCAAGCTTTCGAACTTCCTGGGCAACTACGGCGAAGCCTTTACCATGTTCGCCCGCCCGTGCAGCCTCAATAGAAGCGTTCAAAGCAAGTAAATTTGTTTGATCGGCAATTTGATTTATTAATGTTACAACATGCTCAATATCATTTACCCGCTTTTGTAATTCTGAAAAGGATTCAACAATTGTTGTAAATGTCTCTTCTGTTTTAAAGATTTCAGAAAGGGCATGCTCAATTGCATTTTTTCCTTGTACAGCATGATCAACAGATTCAGTTGTTTTTTCAGAAATACGAGAAGACATGCGAGCAACCTCGTTAATAGAAGCGGCAATTTCTTCAGTTGCCGCGGTAGAGGACTGGATTTCTTCGTTTTGTTTATCTAGGCTAAATACTAAATCTTTCATGTACATGATTTTTGCGTTGACATCCATTAAAGAAGAAATTTCAGCAACTACATTTTCAATAGTACGTTCTGTTAATACTTCGATGAGTAATTCTTGGTCAACATTAACAGCTGATTGGAAAGATTTCATATATTCAAATGCTTTATTAGGTTTTAAACCGAAATTATGTAAAATGTATGTAGTAATATAAAATGCAAATTGATTGAAGACGACGATTAACTTACCTGGCTCATATTGATTCTTCCTAAATAAATTAAAAAATTTAACAGTTTCATCTACATAGTCATCATCACGAGTAGCTAAGAAAAATTGATTTAAGTATCGATTAATATTTTCTTCACTAATCGTTAGCTGAGAGGAAAGAGAGATTTCTCTTAAATAGTTATTAAAAATAGCATTCATTGAAGGCGTGATATCTTTTAATTTATTGTAGAGCGTTTTTAAATTCTCTTCATCTTGAGCATTGAAATGGTTAAATGCTAATGTTTTATTAAAACGACCAGTAGCATTTAAATTTGTACCACGCTTTAATAATTCATCGAGTTCGGCCTTAGGTCGAATACTTGAAAACATAAAAAAAATACCTCCAAAATTTATGAATAATAAGGTAATAATAGCATATGACAGAGTGTTTTAATAGACATTTCAAATGTGTTTGCTAAAATGAAAATATCTTATTACAGCAGGGAATGTGGCAAATATGTATACAATCATTTACATGAAAGCTGATTATGAGCCTTGGTGGAAGTTTGAAGGCTGGGAGGCTTTTATTCAATCAAATGAAACATTTGAAACGGAGGAGCAATTTGAGTCAGCATTGCAAACGAAACTGCAGCACTTTCGTTTAACATACGATAATGAAGCTACGAAAGAAGAGGGATATTGGGCATTCTGGTCAGAAGATGAAAGTGTTTTTTGCGAAGCCTGTGATGATGATGTACAAATATATCACGGCATTATCGCTTTAAAATCTGGGAAATAGAAATAAAATTTAGAAATTAATAAAAAAACATTTTTCTTTATTTGACAAAATTATGAATGGCGGTTATACTTAGGTTAACAATTTAATTGCTTCACCGGAAACATGAATTCACATATTACAAAAAGTGATCGCGTTAGTTCGGTACTCTTTGTAATATGTGAATTTTTTCCATTCGTTGAAGAAATTACATATTGTTCACTTTTATTTTTTGGAGGTTTTCTTAAATGAAACAAGGTACAGTAAAATGGTTTAACTCAGAAAAAGGTTTTGGATTCATCGAAGTTGAAGGTGAAAACGACGTATTCGTACACTTCTCAGCTATCCAAGGCGAAGGTTTCAAAACTCTTGACGAAGGTCAAAAAGTGGAATTCGAAGTTGTAGATGGCAACCGCGGACCACAAGCTGCTAACGTAACTAAACTTTAATTCTCAGTAATTAAAATTACTTTCGTTAAATTAAGGTATCCTATTGATATAGGATGCCTTTTTTTTGTATGCTTCGAACATTAGAGAGTTACAAGATATGATTACTAGTGACTTGTTATATGAAAGAGTTTAGAAACTACCATTCATACAGGTCAAAAATTCAGTTTCTCATTTTCTTATAATTTTATTATGTAAACAAAATAACTTGCTTGTCTCTTTAGAAAACAAGCAACTTTTTGGATTATTTACTTAGTATGCGTTGTAGCATTTCTACAGGAATAAACAAACCGACACGACCATATGGAGCTTTTTTAGCAGTTGCAAAGACGATTCCAATCACCTCACCAGCAGCATTTATAACAGGACTGCCACTATTTCCTCGATAAATAGGAGCTTTCATCATCATAATAGGCTCCTGCCAATCATCAACGAAAGTTGACTCCAGTAATGTTCCTTCATTTGCAATGCCCGTAAAAGCTAATGGATTACCAATGAAATAGACATGCTCATTTTTGCTATAGTTAGGATTTTCTGCAAGAGAGAGGGAAGGTAAGTCATCACCAGCTACCTGCAATAATGCTAAATCTACGTCAGGGAAACTTTGTAGTACCTTGGCAGCCATTAAACCTTCTTCAGGAAAAATGACGAATAATGATTGAGCATCTTCTACAACGTGTGCGTTGGTTACAATAAGTCCATCTGAAGTAATCGAAAAACCAGTGCCCTTACTAGAGCCTGTAGAGATCTCTACTACCGCTTTTTTATAGGTTTTTATATCTTCTTGCGCTGATAGCCGAGCAGACACCTTTAAAAATTCAAGAGCTGGAGGGGAGTAAATTTGAAAGATAAGAGCAAAGGTATTCAAAAATAATACAAATGCCATACTCCAGACAATCCATTTGACAATTGGCTTTCGTTTTTTTGGCTTTTTACCTTGCAGTAGTTCTTCTTGTTCTTGTGCCAGCGCCTTTTGCTGTTCAGCGAGGACAAGTTCTATTAATTCTTCTTCTGTCAATTCTTCATCTGTTGTTGAGCTATGTATATCCTTCATAAAAACCCTCCTTACCCAAAATGAAAAGCGTCCAAGTAATTTTTATCAATTTTTTTGGGCCGCAGTTGTTAGCATTGTAGGATCTATACGATAAGGTCGATATTTTTACAAAATAGCGTTGTTGCCATTATCCACTGAGTGTGATAGCTAAATACCATCATAAAGGACGGTTGCAAATTAGACTACTTTAGCTATTTGTCTTCATTATACGTGAAGTATGTAGGTTATACGAATGTTATGAAAACCAGGTTTCTAGAAAGGTAATCTCTTTGCTAGTTGCATTGACACGTATACGTAAGCCTATGGGCATAGCATGCAAGGGATGAGTGTGGCAGCAATCAACATCAGCCATTATAGGCATAGTACGTCCATCTAGTTGCTCTAGCAACACATCATAAGGCTTTCTTCCGGTTCCTAAATCATCATATTGTTCATGTTTACCTAAAATAATTGCAGAAGCTTTGTCGAAAATGCCGTGTAGTTTTAGCATAGCAAAGTTTTTCTCAACAACCGCAATTGTTTTAGAAGTATCTTCGAGAAGTAAAATATCTCCTTTATTTATATGAGGGAAGTAAGGCGTTCCAATGAAGCCGTACATCGTATTTATATTTCCACCTATTAAACGTCCCTCAGCAGTGCCATGTTGCACTGTAATCCATGAATTATGATGTTGAGTTTTTTCAGTCGTTTTTTCTAACCAATTTAGTCGGTCATCTGTCCAAATAGGTGGGATTGGCATAGTATAGGGCGTTGATAATGAATGTAAAAATAAATCTTTAAAATATTGCTCTGTATAATGGACAAAAGGTGGAAATTCACCAAAAGTAGAAGCAACAGAAGGTCCATAAAAGACAGGAATACTAGTCTTTGCATACATTGCGAGAAGTATAGCGGTAACATCAGACAAACCTATAAGTATTTTGGGATTCTGCTTAAATGCTTCATAATCTAGGTATGGCAGCATACTATTAGCGTTAGTACCACCCATAGTAGGTAAGATCATGTTGATATGGGGATCACGAAGTAGTGCATTCAGCTCTTCTGCTCGTTCTTTCGGTGTACCAGAGCGATAAAAATCTTCTTTTCCAGTTAAAGAACCTTCCTTAATCGTAAAGCCAAGTCTTTGCAGACGTTTCTTACCTCGTTCATAGCGAGCTTTTGCAATAGTTGTAGCTGGTTTGGAGGGCGAGTAAATGCCAATGGTATCGCCTTTTTTTAATGGGGAAAACATAAAAACCCTCTTTCAATTTAAGATAAAAGCTATTATACATGATTTTTTAAAGAGTCGTATATAGATTTAAAAAGTTAGGGTTATAAAAGGGTTGAAATAATAATATTATGCAAACTTAATGTATTGAGAGTCCGGAATTTAGAAAAAATGGGTGGAGTTTAAATGTATCGACAAGTGGATGATTTTTTACATGAGTGGTCAGCACAAGCTACTCTGCAAGTATTACCATCTAAAACTGATGATAAGCTAGAGCAAAGCGAAGTAAGGACATTGCTCACTAGGGTGGGGAGGGTGGCATTTAAATGCAAAAGTAACTGTAAATGGCAGTAACAATTATAAAAAAGGCACTTCTAGCTAAGTTATGATAGGAAGTGCCTATTTTTGTTGATCAAATGTTGTTTGACCATCCTTATCTTGTCTCTTTAATGGATATCCCTTTTTTAAATAATAAACCATCTAAAAATATTGCAATAAAGTCTTTGCTTTCTTGTAATAAGTCAAAATCTCTACCAAAGACTAACCAGTCATAAAGGGAACCTCGCATACAACGACTAATATAAATGACGGTTTGTTGAACATTTATTTGTACAGATAATTCACCATCTTTAATAGCTTTTTGTATAAATGAGTGTAAAATTTTATACAATTCTCGTTCAGAATTGGAAATGAAGTTTTCGTCGTTTTCAATTAAGCCGCTTTTGTAAACAGAACGCATTAAATCCATTCCTAAATCATCTTTTAAATATTTCATTTGTGCATCAATTAAGGAGATAACCTTTTCCTTGAAGCAAAGATTGGTGGGCAGTGTAGTTTTAAATTCCTCGTAAAAATGATCAATTTCTTTAAATTTTTCTAGGAAAATATCGTACTTAGACGAGAAATGACCATAAAAAGCACCTTTTGAGCTTTTGCTTTTTTGCACAATTTCATCAACTGTTACTTGATCAAAGCCTTGCGTTTCGAACAATTTAAGTGCTGTTAAATAAATATGTTTTTTCGTTTCTTGAGCCTGCAGTTTTCGCGTCTTTTTCATCTTCTTTATCACCTAATTTCCACGAGATAGTTTATTTAACTTTAGCATATAACGTATTCAACTAATGACTTTATTTTCTGAATTATTAGAAAAAATATTGACAAATAATTGTTTTGCCAATTAATATACAGACTATAGTCTATGAAACTAGTTAAAGAAGGGGGATATCATGGATTTAATTTGGAATAGAACGAAGGGAGAAAATAGAGCAACAACCTATATACTAGGGACAATGCTCGTATGGATGAAGAGAGTTATTTTATTTCGTTGATCGTATAAAGGATATGATTAAATGTTCAGGTGAAAATGTGGCAGCGAGAAGTGAAGAGTATACTAACAGAGCATCGATTAGTATATGAAGCAGCTGTCATTGCTGTACCCGATGAAATGCGTGATGAAGCTATTAAAGCGTATGTTATTTTACAAGAAGGCGCTACTATAAGTGAAGAGGATTTGATAGCGTATGTCGAGAACGCCTCGCAAAATTTAAGGCACGTACATCTGTCGGAAAAATTCAAAAACACGTTTTATGTAACGTTAGTTTTAGTTAAAACGAATGACATAAAAAATTGACTGTAGAGAGAAGGTATTTTATGAAAAATGTGAAGATATTATTAGCAAGTTTAGCAGGATCAGTCATCGAATGGTACGATTTTTATTTGTATGGTACTGCAACGGGATTAGTTTTTACAACACTTTTTTTCCCTTCGACTAATCCAGCAATCTCGATTTTAATTGCATTTGCTACGTTTGGAGCAGGATATGCAGCTCGTCCAATTGGCAGTTTAATTTTTGGACATATGGGTGATCGTGTCGGAAGGAAAGCATCGCTTATGCTTACGTTAATAGGAATGGGCGGTAGTTCTTTTTTGATAGGTTTATTACCTACGTATGCACAAGTGGGGTTACTCGCGCCAACGCTATTAGTAATTTTGCGACTTATTCAAGGGATTGCACTTGGTGGTGAATGGGGTGGTGCCGTGTTACTAGCTACTGAATCAGCTACAAAGGGTGTGCGTGGCTTTTTTGGTTCTATTCCACAGCTAGGTGTTCCAATCGGTTTAGTGTTAGGGACATTTAGTTTTACACTTATTTCTTCATTAACGACAGAAGCGCAATTTATGGCCTGGGGTTGGCGTTTACCATTTCTATTTAGCGCAGTTTTAATAGTACTGGCGATCTGGATTCGAAGTGGGATTGAAGAAACACCAGAATTTAAACGTAAAAAAGACAATGGCGAATTAGCTAAATTACCAATTGTCCAAGTTTTTAAATATAACAAAAAAGATATTTTCCGCATTATTGGATTAAAAATAGGGGATGGATTCTTTAATGTGTTTTTAATGTCGTTTATATTGGTGTATGCAACTACGTATATAGGCTATACAAGGGATGTCGCGTTATTTGCTCTAACGTTAAGCTGTGCAACAATGATTGTCACAATTCCACTTGTTGGGTATTTTTCAGATTTTATAGGTCGAAAGAAAATTTATATTGGCGGCCTTATCACAATGCTACTACTAGCAATTCCATATTTCGTAATGATTCCAATTAATTCAACTAATTTCTTTATATTGCAAATCATTTTACTTGGTGTCGTCTGGGCAGCCATTTTTGCCACTCAAGGTACGTTTTTCTCTGAATTATTCCCTGCGAATGTTCGATACACCGGGCTATCCTTTGGCTATCAAATCGCTGCGGCAATCGTGGGTTTTGGACCAATGCTATGGACATCTTTAGCAACAGAATATGGGGCATCACCATATTTATTTGGTGGATTAATGATGGCGGGGCTATTGTTATCACTGCTACTTGCAGTATTTTCACCAGATACACGGATGATTACTCAATATGAAGAAACTGACGAGAAAGTACAAGAAAATAAACGCATGTCAGATGCCCAAGTGGAAGTAGCAATGACAACCACGTCAAAGTAATAGTGATCATACTTTGACAAGAAAAGCGAATTTAAAAAAACAGGGTTCTCCTTTTTGAATAGGAGAACCCTGTTTTGTTCTTTAGTTTAAGCCTTGGCTATCTTTCCACTCTAGGAATTCATCATAAGTTAATAGTTTATCTAAAATTGTACCGTCTTCACGGATTTCGATGACACGGTTTGCAATTGTTTGGATGAACTGATGGTCATGAGATGTGAAGAGCATTGCACCTTTGAAGCGCATAAGTCCTTCGTTTAATGCTTGGATTGACTCAAGGTCAAGGTGGTTCGTTGGCTCATCCAGTAAAATAACGTTTGCTGTTGCAAGCATCATTTTTGATAGCATACAACGAACTTTTTCGCCCCCTGATAAAACGGAAGGAGATTTTTTTACTTCTTCACCAGAGAATAGCATACGACCTAAGAAGCCGCGTAAGAAGCTTTCTGTTTCATCATCAGGAGAATATTGGCGTAACCATTCCACTAATGATTTCTCTGAACCTTCGAAGTATTTATCGTGATCATTTTCAAAGTAGCTTTGAGATGTTGTTACGCCCCATTTGAATGTACCAGCATCTGCTTTTCTTTCGTCCATTAGAATATCAAGAAGAGCCGTTTTTGCCATTGGATTACCAAGTAAAATGATTTTATCCTCTTTGTTCATTGAAAAGCGAATATCTTTAAATAGTGTTTCGCCTTCATTGCTTGCTGTAAGGCCTTCCACCGTTAACACATCATTACCGATTTCACGTCCAGTTTGGAAGTTGATGAACGGATATTTTCGGCTAGAAGGTTTAATGTCGTCTAGCTCGATTTTATCCAACATTTTTTTACGAGAAGTTGCTTGGCTTGATTTTGAAGCGTTCGCAGAGAAACGAGCAACGAATGCTTGTAGCTCTTTAATCTTTTCTTCTTTCTTCTTGTTTTGGTCAGCCATCATTTTTTGTGCTAGTTGGCTAGACTCATACCAGAAGTCATAGTTACCAACATATAATTGGATTTTAGAGAAATCAAGGTCAGCAATATGTGTACATACTTTGTTTAAGAAGTGACGGTCATGGGAAACGACAATAACCGTATTTTCAAAGTTAATTAAGAATTCTTCTAACCATTGGATTGCTTTTAAGTCAAGGTGGTTGGTAGGCTCATCTAGTAGTAGAACGTCGGGCTTACCAAATAGAGCTTGTGCTAATAATACTTTTACTTTGTCAGAACCTTCAAGGTCAGCCATTAGCATATAGTGAAGCTCGTCGCCAATCCCTAATCCGTTTAATAATGTTGCTGCTTCTGAGTCAGCTTCCCAACCATTTAGGTCAGCGAATTCACCCTCTAATTCAGCAGCACGCATGCCATCCTCATCAGAAAAGTCTTCTTTTGCATAGATAGCGTCTTTTTCAGATTTTACTTCCCAAAGACGTTTGTTCCCCATAACAACTGTATCTAATACATTAAATTCATCGTATTCAAAGTGGTTTTGTTTAAGAACTGATAAACGTTCGTCCTTACCCATCGATACGTGACCTTCTTGTGCTTCAATTTCACCAGAAAGAATTTTTAAAAATGTTGATTTACCAGCACCATTTGCTCCGATTAAACCGTAGCAATTCCCCGGTGTGAATTTTATATTTACGTCTTCAAATAGTTTACGATCGCCATAGCGAAGACCTACATTACTTACTTGAATCATGCAAGTTCCTCCTTTTTTCACAATGGCACTAGTATATCATGAAATATGTACCATAGTCTATAAACATTATTAAATCAACGTTTGCGTTATTGGTTCTAGGGTGTTTGAGTGGAATAGGAGAGGGGGATAATGTTAATTAATAGTAAAGCCAGATATTTTTTATATGTATTTTATCGGCACTAAGGTAAAGAATGGGCAATAGTAATGAAAGCCCTCTCTAGTGAGAAGGGCATGAGTTTACTAAAGTATTTTTTATCAAATTTGAGAAAAAGAATTAAAGTTTCTCTTCCCATATCCAAATTGGTTGCTGAAGAACGATGGATGTAAGATTACGGTTGATTCTTTTTGAATTCACTGTCATCTCGTTGCTAAGAACGATCACTATTAATTCCTCGTTATTTAGCTGTGTAACATAATGACGGAAACCACTTGGATATCCTCCTGGATGTCCAACTGCTTTTTTCCCCATGACATCTTGAGTATACCAACCATAGCCATATTGATTCGGAAACTTTTTAGCATGGGTCGTACTCATCAATTCTGATGTTTCTTTGCTTATTAACACATTGTTAAGCAAGGCTCTGTTAAACAGTTCTAAATCTTCAGCAGTAGAAATGATATCCCCAGCTGCGTACGCTGCAGATTTATGTATTAAGGGTCCGATTTTTCCTTCTACATGTCCTTCCGCTTTCGGTATGCCAGTGGGAACCGTAAACATAGAATTAGACATGTTGCTCGGCTCAAAAATATTTTCTTCTATATAATTTGCATATGACTGTCCGCTGACTTTTTCAATAATTAGCCCTAACATTACATAACCAGTATTACTATAACTAAAGCTTTTACCTGGGGTAAACTCTAATTCAGAATCTTTAACGGTATTTACAATATCAATTGGATTCCATTCTTTACTGTAGTCAAAATTGAAATCCTTCTTCAGATAATCCGGAATTCCCGAACTATGACTTAATAGATGACTTATTTTAATAGTTTCTCCATTCGGAAAGTCTGGTAAGTATTGCGAAATTGGATTATCTAAGTTTAGAAGTCCCTTCTCTACTAATTGCATGACTGCTACTGCAGTGAATGTTTTAGTTAATGAAGCAATCTGATAGAGTGTACTTGGGCTATTCTGTAAATCATCGGCTGCCAATCCGTAACCTTTTGTAAATAAAACTTCACTTTTCTTTGCAATTAGGACGGTTCCCTGAAAATTTTCATTTGTCAAATATTGATCGATCTTTTCAGAAACGCTTCCAGATAAATTACTATGATTGTTACGTCCAAATAATAGCAAAGATACAAAAGACATGATTATAATAACAAGAATAGTAATAGAGAAAATTTTTAAGAATTTTTTCATAAATATACCTCTCAATCTATTTCTTTTTAGCTTATTAAAACTTCAAACCCTATGACAAAATTATACATAAAAAACTAAAAAGGGGAAAATGTGATTTGTAAGTACTACATAATAATCGCCATCGCTTGAAGCTGTAATAACCAGTGTTCATATCTGCTTCAAGAGTTGTTATTAGAGCGTCATTTAGAGGAGAGTATGAAATATCAAACTGATCCCAAACATCGTCTTTGCTTCTGGATAAATTTGACTTCATACTAGCAATAAAAGTAAACTTCATATGATTCCCTCCTAAGGTAAATATTCAAAGTTTTATTCGCATATATATCAAATGTAAATATATTTTTGGTAATACAAGGGGATGGGAGGGATGAAATGCTATTAAGAAACAAATATTTTAGGCAGTTTATCTTTTCATTAATAGCAATTATAGCAATTGCAATATACAATATTTCATTTCTTAATAGAGCTTTGGAGGTTTTGTTAGTAGCTTTTCTATTAACGATAATTGCTGATCTTGCTTTTCAAAATAAAAAATTCCGAGACTTTTCATTATTACAGAAAATTGCCTTGTTTGTAGTAACTGTGGGCATATTTATATCAGTTTTCATGTACACAGAACCTGTTTATTTACCTAAATAATATCGATACTTAATGAAATTTAACTACCTGTAATTGGGTAATTTTTTTGATAAATTCTCACTTAATGAAGAGACATATAGTTAAGGGACAATTAATTTTCTATAAATAAAGTAACCTTTTATAGATAGATTGGTAAAAGGTTACTTTAAATTGCTTAAAAACATTAAATATATGATTTTCTTCGATAAATACTTAGCGTCAAGCCGATAGCAACGCTGCCAAGTAGCATTGGAAAAACACCATAACTAATGAATGGGATTGGCATTGACATGAGGGGGACAAGTCCGAAAAGCATAAGTATGTGATATATAATTTGCGTTGTGACATAGGCAAGGCCACCTACAATTAATAAACGACCGTATTCGTTATGAATGGAGGCTAGTGTGTATGCTATACGGAAAATGATGAAGCCAAGAAGACATACAACGGCTACTCCTGCAATAATTCCATACGTTTGTAAAATCGTCAGTAATACATAATTAGTATGTGCCTCAATCTCCCATATTACCTTGCTGTTGCCAAACCATGTGAGGTTCTTCATCACGTTTGAAATATAGGATACACCATTATCTTCTAAACCTGGTGTATATATAGTCTTCATTCGAGCCAGCGAGAAGTTATAGGGGGCTAAAGGCACAACCATTAAGTAGCTTATTAAGGCAACAAATAGGAAACTAAAAGCTATGGTACAGGCTAGCTTTTGTTTGCGAGAAAAGCTACTCGCATAAAATAATATGGCAACAATCACCGTGTACGTACAGAATAATGAAAAGTCCGGCAATCGTATGTAGCAATATGCACCGATAGAATAAAGAATGAGCAACCACCATAATGATTTTTTTTGTTTAGCAAAAAATCCAGCAAATGCTATTAAAAAGAGAGGCAATGTCATCCAACCTTTAAGTTCAAGGGGACCTGCCTGAAAAAAGATCACATCATTCATCATTTGATTACCATTTAAGATAATAAGAAATACGAGACATCCTAGTACATACATATGCGTGGAATAGCGCTCTAGCTTGCGGAAATCGAGTCGCGTTAAGAAAATTGTCACAGCAATTCCACCAATAACAATGACGACATTACGCATGATAAAATGTCGTAACGAGAGCTCAGCTGGTAGGAGCGGTAAAAAGCTACACATCGCTGCCAGCACAAATGGAACAACGAGTAGCCAATCGATTTTCGGCTGATGAATCTGATTGAGTGAGACGCCGAGATTTGTCGCATTACCCATTTCATTTACAGCCTGTTGTTCCGCAACGGCATCGTTATAGCCCTTTTCCTGCCAAGCCTGTTTTGACTTCGCTAAATGATAGGTTAACTCCTTTTCAACAGCTTCATGTGCCTCCTTGTTCCGGATATGACCCTTTACTTGTTGAATAAATTCTTTAATCGTTCGCATAGCGTACCTCCTTCAGTAATAGCTGAAGTGAAGGGAGCTTGTCTGTTTCTTTGTTAAGCTTTGTCAGGACTTTAACGCCTTTACGTGAAAGAATATATCGCTTTTCGTTCCCGTACCATTCACTTATGATGAGTTGTTGCTGTTCAAGGCGATGCAGCGAAGCATAGATGATCCCTTCATTTAAACTAACTATCTCTTTGTTTTTTGTATATAGAAGTTGCGTAATCTCATAACCTGAGCGCATCGTTTGTAGCATTGGTAACAGCACCTGATCCGAAAGTTCCTCATGAATGCCTTTGCGCACAGCTTCCTTATGCGTCTCTGTAAATTGCATCTTTTTAAATTGGTTTTTCATAGCTTGTTTAAAACGTGTTTCCGTCAAATGGATTCCCTCCTAACGCTTTTTGTAACAAGGAACGTGCCTTACGAAGTCTTGTTTTCACCGTATTGTTATTCAATGATAAAAGGCTAGAAATTTCCTGGATCGAATAGTCCTCAAAATAATAAAAATAAATAAGTTCACGATACTTAACGGGGAGTGCCATTACTAAGTCAAATAACGCCTCGTCCTCACTATTTTTCACAACTTGCTCAAGCAAATCGCTCGTTTCTAACGTTTCCTCTAACACATTCGTTTCGATAACATCGACGTTTTTCTTGTACCAGCTCTTTATATAGTCCTTTGAATGATTAATAGCAATGCGCCATAACCAAGTTTTCAAACTGGCATGCCCCTGATATGTTGAGAGAGTCTTATAGCACTTGATAAAAATCTCTTGCGTCAAATCTTCAGCAAGAGCAGTATCATGTACATATGTATAAACAAGCTGCAGAATCGCTTGGCCATAATTGGACATTAACTCCTCAATCACCTGATCTCGTGATAAACCGCTTGCTGTTATTGTTTTCTCCATATCGTACCTCCTTACGTGTTCATTTATTAGACGATTGCCAAATAATACTGGTTTTACTTTTATTATATAAAAAGAAGTGTAAATGTGTTGTGAGTACTCGTAAGCTAAATAACCTTTAGGAAGAGTTCTAGCAGGTAAGGATGAGGGGTACATTAAATAGTAGGGCGAAATAGCAACTTTATAGTAGAAAGGGAGGGGATCTTGAAGAGACTTACATTAATTTTGATAATTACCGTAATGATTTGCATTGTCTTTAGTAAAAAAATATTTTCAATTGATGATCATAATCCCTCAGAATCTAAACTTTATATCAATGTGTTTGATCCTAAAAGTTTGAAGTTTACATTCTATCATTTTGATCAGAGTCAAAATAAAAGTAAAGTACTATTTAGTAAGGAAACGACGGATTTTACTGCTTTCGCTTATTCTGAACGTACTAATATATTGTATTTTGCTGATGGCATTTCAGATCATACAATACAATTATTTGAAAATGACCTAAACACGAATCAAATGAAACAATTAACCACTGTATTTCATAACGTTGACTTTATCCAAATAGACAAAGCGCAAAGAATTATCTTTATGAGAGTGCTATTAAGAGATGAACTTAAAAATTTTCATATGGCTACCTATAATCTTGATACGCAGAAAATACAAATATGGGACGAAGACAACAAGGATAGCAGTGTTTTAGATTTTAATTATAACCCGAACAATAATCAATTGATTGTGGTTTCTTTCTCCGAGGACGAAGATCAGAAAAAACTTGACGAGGTTAATAAAAATCAAACGAAATTACAACCGACCAAATACAGTTTAGATATTTATGATATGGAAGGACAAAAAAAGAAACATATAGCCGATGTAGAAAGATTTATTAGTGGCGCATCATTGGCACCAGATGCTAACTCTGTAATTATCAGCTATGATGAAGCTATAGACAGTCCTATTTCGCATGTTGTTGAAATAGATATCAAAACAAAAAAAGTAAAGCACTTATTAGATAGTAGTAATATTTATTCAAACATTAGCTCTGTTAAATACGATGAAAAAAAAGAAGGGTTTTATTTCTTATCTAGTTTTATTGATGAAAAAAAGGGTTATAGTATTTTGGAAATACCTAAGGAGAGCGTACTCTCGTACTATGACATCAAGAAAAATAAGGTGCGAAATGTTTGGCGAGCTAAAAAAAGTGTAATTGTTAATTATTCAGCAGAACATTTTTAAGGTAAACATACATTTACTTCTTGATATTTCCGAAAAGACTGTTGACAATAATTAGTAGCTCGTGTAGAATATTTTGAAATTACAGTCAAATTCGATGAAAAAGAGAGTAGTTTATGGAGCTACTGGAAAGCGAATTAGGGATGGTGTGAGCCTAATGCAGCAGCCATAAATGAAACGCACTTTGGAGAAGGTTCTCGAATGAGTAGTAGAGAATATCGGGGAGTCACCTCGTTAACAATGGAAAGTGGTCATATTTATATGGCAACTAGAGTGGTACCACGGGATAACTATGCTCTCGTCTCTATATTTAGAGATGGGGGCTTTTTTTATTGAGAGGAGAATGAATATGCATACACAAATTGCGAAAAGTATCGCTGTGGCATTAAATAATGAGTTATCTGTTAATGACATTCAAGATCTACTAGAAAGCCCGAAAAATTTGGGCTTAGGAGATGTAGCATTCCCGTGCTTTAAACTGGCAAAAAAATTAAGAAAATCTCCAAACAGTATCGCATCCGACATAAAACACAATTTAAGCTGTAATTTAATACAAGAAGTTCAAGTAGTAGGTGGCTATGTCAATATATTTTACCATCAGCCAACGATTACACATCAAGTACTTTGCCAAATAGTAAAAGAAGAAAATTTATACGGGACTCATCAGGAGTCAAAAGGGAATGTAGTTTTAGACTTTTCTTCCCCAAATATAGCGAAGCCTTTTTCCATGGGCCATTTACGCTCAACAGTGATCGGGAATGCTTTGGCGAATATTGCTGAGAAAAATGGCTATCAAGCAATTCGTATAAATCATATAGGTGACTGGGGTACACAGTTTGGTAAGTTAATCGTTGCCTATCGAAAATGGGGCGATCAAAAAATAATTGAAGCTGCTCCAATAGAGGAACTGTTAAAAATATATATAAAGTTCCACGAAGAAGCGGAGCAAGATGTAACACTCAATGAACAGGGGCGTGCCGCATTTAAAGCATTAGAAGATGGTGATGGAGAGGCTTTAGCTCTTTGGCAATGGTTTAGAGATGCATCACTCGAAGAATTCAAAACCATTTATCAATTGCTTGGGATAAACTTTGATTCTTTCGCTGGGGAAGCGTTCTACAATGACAAAATGACTGCTGTTGTTAAAGAATTGAAAGAAAAAGATCTACTTGTGCAATCAGATGGTGCGTATGTCGTTGAAATAGACAATATGCCTCCATGCTTAATCACTAAAACAGACGGTGCTACGCTCTATGCTACACGTGATTTAGCAGCTGCTTTTTATCGTAAACAACAATATGATCCTAAAAAAATATTTTATGTTGTAGGGAACGAACAATCTCTTCATTTTAAACAACTATTTAACGTAATTGAGAAGATGGGATACGATTGGGCAAAAGACTTACAGCATGTATCTTTTGGGATGATTCTAAAAGACGGTAAAAAAATGTCGACGCGTAAAGGAAAGATTGTTCTATTAGTAGAAGTACTAAAAGAAGCGATAGCTACGGCGAAGCGAAATATTGAGGAAAAAAATCCAAATCTAGTGGATAAAGAGAACATTGCACGTCAGGTTGGTGTAGGAGCGGTTATTTTTAATGATTTAAAGAATGATCGTCTTCATGATATTGACTTTTCGATTGAGCAAATGATGCATTTTGAAGGTGAAACAGGGCCTTATATACAATATACGTATGCCCGTATCTCAACTCTTTTGGAAAAAGCAAATAAACATAGTTACGAAGTATCGTTTGAAGCATTAGGGGAGCAAGCATGGCCAGTTGTGTTACTACTGGAACAGTTTCCGAATGTAATTGTCAACGCTTTTGAGCAAGCAGATCCATCACAAATTGCTAAATATGCCTTACAATTAGCGCGTGTATTTAATAAATATTATGCTCAAAATAAAATATTGGTTGATGACAGCCAGAGAACATCACGATTAGCATTTTGTCATTGTGTAGCCATTGTTTTAAAAGAATCGTTAGCATTATTGGGCATTGCAGCGCCAAAAAAAATGTAAGTATCGTAAGCTGCCGTTATGTCTTATATTTTTTCCTAATAATTACCATTAAATTGACCGATACTAGAAAAAATGGTAAAAGGAAAAGTGAGAATTCTAAGGTCTAACAAATTTTGTTGAATTTTTAACCGTATCAATAGAGAGAAGGTATTTAGAAAGTATGGAGAACAAGCAATGGCGTGTTTCTATGGTACTTGTGGTTGTTAGTATTTTCTTCGTTGCGCTCAATATGCGCCCGGCAGTCACAGGGATAGGACCACTATTTAATGTACTTTTGGAATCACTCCATATATCAAATACAAAAATGAGCTTTTTAACATCTATTCCGGTGTTTTGTATGGGTCTCTTTGCACCATTTGCGGTACCTATTCAAAGGAAACTCGGAACAAAAACAGCTATTACGCTTTTAATAATGATCCTGGCATTTGCAAATGGGCTACGCTTTTTAAAAGAAAGTTATATACTACTTGTAGTCACAAGCTTTGCTGCAGGATTTGCCATTGCACTTATTGGACCCATGTTAAATGCCTATATAAAGAAAAAATTCCCGAATCGTTTTACAACCGTGGTAGGTGTTTATTCATTTGGAATAGGAACAGGGGCAACATTGAGTGCGGCACTAACCATAACATTTTTTAATCATTTTCATGAGAGCTGGACAATGGCGCTTGGCAGTTGGGCAATACTTGCAATTATTGCTCTTTGTATATGGTTACTAGCAATACAAAATCAAGAGCGGGTAGAGACAGGTGTATTGACACAAAATGCAGCACGAAATCCGTGGAAAAATGCACGTGCTTGGACCATTTTGATTTACTTTGGGATACAAACATCTTTGTTCTTTTCAATAATGTCTTGGCTAGCACCGATATTACAGGATAAGGGCTTTTCTCTTGTCGCTGCAAGCTCTATGCTAACTTTTATGTCTATTGTACAAATGATGGGAAATATTTTGGTTCCTATACTAATGGAAAAATGGTTCAGTCGAATCGGTTGGCTCTTTTCTTTAGGGAGCTTAGGCGTGATTGGCTTCGTGTTGCTATGGTTAGGCTCAGGGACTTTGTTATGGATTGCCGTTTTCATAATAGGTATCGTATTAAGCGGCTTATTTCCAATTGGTTTATTGCTACCACTGGATGAGGCAAGAAATGACGAGGAGGCAAATAGCTGGTCATCTATGGTGCTTTCAGGAGGCTTTATGATAAGCTCCATTATCCCAATACTAATCGGCTATTGCTATGATGTGACTGGAAACCATACATTTACCTATTTGATTTTTATACTATTAATGATTGGCATAATTGCTACTACATTTATGCTTAAGAAAAAATAATGGGAAGACATGCTTAAATGTACGAGCATGTCTTTTTTTAAAAGCTCCATAATCGGCTTTTAGTTCACATTTTTATGATGAACTTTTATAAGATCTAGACGCCTCCGTACAATGTTCATTGTTATATATCTGAAGTAATGTATCTGAGAACAAGTTGGTTTGGTCCATCATAATTCTATGACCGGCATTTGGAATGATAAATAACTTTTTATGGGGAGCATTAATTTTACAAAAGTATTCTTCGGCAATAATGTAGGGAGCCTGCCAGTCATCCTCACCTAAAATGAAATAAATGGGAACTTTATAATCTGAGGAGTCTGCCGCCAGGTCAAAGTCTCCTAAAAATTCATGGATTTTGCTATTTGCTTTTAGTCCTTTCGAAAATGCGAAAAGATCCGATAACTTAAAAATAGGACTTTTAAACGCTGATATAAAAACAGGAAGGTCACTCTTAACGGCTAAACCATATAGCCCTTGAAGTTTTCGGATTTTCCTACATTTCTTTAAAAACTCACGATCAAATATTATTTTTTCTCCTGGATAAGTTCCTATAGTTTCAAGCTTTTTTAAAGCTTTTTTATCATTTACCTTTACTATTTGTTCCTTCATTTTTGCATAAGCAACATGCTCATTTTCAAGAAGGGAGACAACTTGTGCCACGCCAATATAATAAGCAATATCTTCAGGATATAGCTTGATATATATACTTCCTAAAATAGTGCCCCAAGACCTTCCGAGTAAAACAATCTTTTCTTTATTATATTTCTGCTTTAAATATTGAATAATTCCATATAAATCTTCTAGCATGACATCAATTGAAGGGTACTTATCGGGGTTTTTAGTAAGCGTTTTTCCAGCACCACGCTGATCCCAATGTACAATCGTAAACGTTTCTTCTATTTTATATTGGAAAGCATGGGCAAAAAGAGATTCAACACTACCAGGACCACCATGTAAATAAAGCAATACTGGGTTATCATAATTAGTACCTGAATGAAATAAATAATGATTTACACCGTTAACCGAGACATATTCTTCACTATTAATTAACTTCTCGGATTTATTGTTCATTTCTCATTCTCCCTCTATATGATTTCTTCGTCTTTCAAACTCCTTTAAAACCTGTAGCTGAACGTCCATTTGATTTTCATCCATTGTCAAGTTACTGCGCTCTTCAAAACCATCTTGTTCTTCGCCATCAAAACTAAATAACTTCTTTAATAGCGCCCACATTGTTTCGAGCTCATTAGTAGAAAAATTTTTAAAAAGATCCGCTAAAAAATATGTTCCTTTTTCTCCTGCCTCTAACGCTACTTGTTTACCAAACGTAGTAATCGTCGTGTTGACCGCACGTTTATCATGCTGACTAGGGGCAATTTCGACATAGCCTTTATTTTTCATAGTAGTGACTAGCTGTTTTACATTCTGTTTAGTCGTTCCTAGTTTTCTTGCGATATTGTTGAACGATGCTTGATCTTCAGGTAAATGGGCAATAGCTAAAATAACCATAAATTGTCTAGATGTTAGTTTTTCTAAATATTGATCGGATTGTACTTGAATTTTATTGCCAACAGAAAAGAGGGCTGAATATATTTGTTGCATTAGAAATAAGTCATTGTTCATAAAGAAGTCCTTTCTTTTAGACAATATATTGTCTAAATTCATCATAACAAAATGGACAATATATTGTCTATAAAATTTATGAACGGTCATATTAGTAAGAAGACTTCTTTTATTAATAACATTTTAAGCGCAAATTATAAGCCATTTTTCATAGCAAATGTAAAAAAGAGATGTTTTTTATAGGTATAACGGAATGAATAAAAGGTAAGAGCAATATTTTTATAACAAATATCCTTAAATAATATTATTATGTAAACTTGAAACGTTTTGTAACCTTGTTTATGATAGTAAAGAAAGATGTTTAACTGGCATTTAGCTCTAAAAGTCATCACCACTATTGGTGATAAGTGGGTGCAGGGTGAGGTTATTGTTGCGGGTATACAAATAACCGCTACTAAGATAGCGGAACTTAGGCTTTGAACTTGAATGCTAAAGTGACCAACATCGTGCCTTTGCGGAGGCAGATTTGATAGAAAGTTTTGGTGAATGTATGCGGAAAAAAATGCTCATTCTTGGAGCAACAGCTTTATTATTAACGGGCTGTGAAAATGAAACATTAACAGAGGTGTTTCATACTGAAAAGACCGATGTAAAATCGGAAAAAGCTGTGACGAAGCAGCAAGAAAAAATTGTACCAGAAGTAAAAGTAGTTGGGGAGAACGGAATCGGTGCAGGAGTCATTATTAAAAAAGAAGACACGAAGCTCTATACTTTGACAAATGGTGCGCTCGTCGCTTCCAAGCCAGTTGCGCTCGTGCAATTTAATAATGATAAACTGATGGAAGCCGAGGTGCACTATATATCTACCGCTTATAATATAGCCATTTTAGAAGTACCATATAACGCATCGGTAAAGGTGCCGAACGTCTATAAAGGTGAGTTGAATCAGTTAGCTGTTTATGTTGATAGCTTACCATACATCATTAAAAAATATAGTGACAGCGTAGCAGCTTATTACATAGATGCAAAACAAAATACACTTATTGGGAGCCCGGTTCTAGAAGCAGAGAATGGTGAACTTGTGGGCATCTATTTTAAACGCCAGCAAAACGGTGGATCACAGCCGTTTATATTACCCTATAAAGATATTGTACAGTTATTGGATGAATGGATCTCAGGTACTATGAAGACAAGTGATCGACTAACCCAATCCAAAAACTTAAATCCATATATTGAACAAGGCGATAAAGAAGCAGTCCAGCAAGCTATTGATCAATACGGGAAAAATATTTTTGTTTATAATGCCGATGAAGTAAAACTTTTTTTAGATACATTTTATAAGCATTTAAAAGCGGCTGTTGAAAATCATGATGCTAGTGTCATGAAGCCTTTTGTAGGTTCAGACGATTTACAAAGCACGCTGGATAATATGGTAGCGCATTACGCAACTAAACAAGCGAAAATTCGTTTTTACAATACATCGATTAAAAACATCAGCATGAAGGGCCAAACTATTGTTATTCGTGCCAATATAGAATATGTACTAACAAATTCTGCTGGTCAAGAGGCATTTGCGAACTCTATGATGGTATATGAAATAAATAAAAATGAACAGGGCGAGTATAAGCTTATTCGCCTAACAACAGAGGAGTGAAAAGTTGGATGGAGCAAGCAAGACAAATGCTACAACATCATTTTGGCTATGATTCATTTCGCAATGGACAAGAACCAATTATTGAACAAACATTACGAGGTCAATCAAGTCTTTGTGTGATGCCAACTGGCGGAGGTAAATCAATTTGCTATCAAATTCCGGCACTCATGCTAGATGGCCTTACAGTCGTCATATCTCCGTTAATTTCTCTTATGCAAGATCAGGTAGAAGCATTACGGGCTGCAAATATTCCGGCCGCGTATATAAATAGTACTTTAACCGTGCAAGAAGTGAACGAAACAATGCAGCTAGCGAGTGCAGGTTATTTAAAGCTTCTTTATATAGCACCTGAGCGATTAGAGAGTGCAACATTTTTACAGGTATTATCGAATTTATCAGTACCTTTACTTGCAGTGGATGAAGCACACTGTATTTCTCAGTGGGGGCATGATTTTAGACCAAGTTACCGAGCAATCCAAAAATTATTTACATTATGGCCGCAAAAGCCAACTGTCTTAGCACTTACAGCAACAGCTACACCGGCTGTATGTGACGATATTAGACAATTATTAGGGATTGATGAGCAATCGACGGTGATTACCGGCTTTTCACGCGACAATTTATCTTTCTCGGTGTTAATTGGTGAAAACAAAGAGCGTTATATTAAAAACTATTTAGTGAAAAATAAAAATGAAGCAGGCATTATTTATGCAGCTACACGAAAGGCTGTAGACGCAATCTATGAGCTTTTAAGTCGCTCGGGCGAAGCTGTGGCAAAATATCATGCGGGCCTATCAGAGGACAAGCGTATGTCTGAGCAGGAGCGCTTTTTAAAAGACGAGGCACGCATTATGGTAGCGACCAATGCATTTGGAATGGGTATTGATAAGAGTAATGTACGCTTTGTTATTCATTATCAAATGCCGCGCAATATGGAGAGCTATTATCAGGAAGCGGGACGAGCAGGACGTGATGGCTTGCCAAGTGCCTGTATTTTGCTTTATGCATCAGGTGATGTTCAAACACAGCGCTTTTTAATTGAACAGACGCAGGATGAAACACGCATTGCACAGGAATTAGCGAAGCTACAAACGATGGTTGATTATTGTCATACGGAAGGCTGCTTACAAAATGCCATCTTAACGTATTTTGCCGAGAAAGCAGGGGCACCTTGTAGTCGTTGTAGTAATTGTAATGATGGGCGAGAAGTCAAAGATGTGACGGTAGATGCACAAAAGGTATTAGCATGTGTTGTAAGGATGGGGCAAAAATTTGGTAAGACGATGGTAGCCCAAGTGTTAATTGGCTCCAAAAATCAAAAAGTCTCGGAATTTGGCTTTGCAAGGCTGTCTACCTATGGCATTTTAAAAGGACAATATTCCTCAAAGGATGTCTCAACCTTTATTGAGTTTTTAATTGCTGAGGGTGTACTTGCCGTTAAACATGGCACTTTTCCAACTATTTATGTATCAGAGGAAGGCAAAGAAGTTCTACTCGGGAATCGACAGGTCATGCGAAAAGAAGCTGTTACTGTTCGTAAACTTGTTGACAATGATCCGTTATTTGAACATTTACGATTATTACGTAAAGAGATTGCGGATGAGGAACAAGTACCACCATTTGTTGTGTTCTCTGATAAAACATTGCGTGATTTATGTGACAAAAAACCGACGGAACTAGAAGATTTACGATATGTTAGTGGGATTGGTGAAGTAAAATTCGAAAAATATGGGAAGCGTTTCTTCGATGCTCTTCACTCTTTTTTGAAAACAACATGATATAGGAAGAAAGGGAAGTGCTTAATTCAAAAGAATTGTGCACCTCCTTTTTATTTTACAAAGTATGGACAACCACTATTTTTCCGAAAGCTCGATCAGTCGACCATCAGGATCCTTAATCCAAATAAACTTTCAGAAATTACTGATTCCCTTTTCCTTTTCAAGAGGTACACCAATTTGATCAAGATGGTTAATAGTCTCGGTTAAATGATGTACTTGGAAAATCAACATCACTTATTGTTCTTTATATTCATCCTTAGGCTCAAACACTTGTCTTTCTTTAAATGTTAATTTTTTATTGCTAATGAGGTGATTAAACAAAAAAATAACCCGGAATAATAATTATTCCGGGCTTGATTCTCACTTACTTATAGTGCTCCATGACACACTGCCTCGCTTCCGCATTCATCTTAAAATTTTTTAAGACAACTGTGCTTTAGCTTTATCCAGCTTTGATGGTCCTTCTGAGTTACCGGTCAGCCCCACTCATCGGGTTAACCCTCCTTGTCATTGGATTTGAAGTGAAATCTTTAATAGTATAAACTGTTTATTATTTTCTATACACGTTATTTAAAAAATGAAAAAATCCATTGAAAACGGCTATATATCGAGAGTATTTTGACTGGGCATAATTGTAGTTGTCGCTTTTTCGCTACAATGGGTCTAGGGTCGGCTTTGTGTATAGGCCAGCAGATTTTGTGTGAAAGCGCAGCGGCAGCAACCAAGCAACTTGAGGGCCGACACAATATAAAGTATAAAGAGGTGATTAAACAAAAAAATAACCCGGAATAATTATTATTCCGGGCTGATTCTCACTTACTTATAGTGCTCCATGACACACTGCCTCGCTTCCGCATTCATCTTAAAATTTTTTAAGACAACTGTGCTTTAGCTTTATTCAGCTTTGATGGTCCTTCTGAGTTACCGGTCAGCCCCACTCATCGGGTTAACCCTCCTTGTCATTGGATTTGAAGTGAAATCTTAAATAGTATTGGCTATTTATTATTTTTTATACACGTTACAGAAAGATCAGAAAACGCTTTTAATCATATGTTTTACGGGCATTAATGTAAAAAAGTCGAATTTTTCGCGTACGAGAATTCGACTTTTTTAGCTTGAGATCTTCATCTAATTAGAAATGAATAAAAGCAGTTATATTGAGTCAAGGTAGTGAATCGTCTATCGAACTAAATGATTAAAGTGGGTTATTTCTCCCAATGCTTATTGATGAACTGATCTCGACCAGAAAGTGCTCGATCATTTTGATAATGCTCCGACTCTTTTTTATAATAGTCTTGATGATAATCTTCTGCAGGATAGAAGGGCTTGGCATCGCGAATTGTGGTTACAATAGGTTTATCAAAGCGACCACTTGCTGCTAGTTTTTCCTTGGAAGCTTCTGCAATGTGCTTTTGCTCTTCTGAATATGTAAAGATTGCCGTTGTGTATGATTCACCACGGTCATGGAATTGACCATACGCATCCGTTGGGTCGATTTGCATCCAGTAAATATCAAGGAGCTGCTCATAACTAAAAATGTTAGGGTCGAATTCAATTTCGACGACTTCTAAATGGCCAGAAGTACCTTTTTTGACATCCTCATAAGTAGGGTTGTCTAAATGGCCACCCATGTAGCCCGAAGTGACCTTATGTATACCATCCCACTCAACAAATGGCTTTACCATACACCAAAAACAACCGCCAGCAAACGTAGCTTTCTCAATCATGTACATCATCCTTTCTTTCGTGAAAATATTATAGCATTATTTTGTTCATAACTGGCAAATAGGGTGTAAAATAACCTATAAATAGTTGTTGTTAGGATTCATTATATAATATAAAATGAACCTTTCTTTATATGGAATCGTTACATTAACTATAAAAAATAGAGGAGTTAACAGTTATGGAAGAGCAAGATTATACAAGACGCTCACAACGTCCAAAAAAACGTCGCTTGCGTAAAGGGAGAGCATTGTTCACATTGCTATTACTTTGTATCATTGTTATTGTAGGTTATTCCGTTATGCAATACCGCAGTGGACTAGAAATGGCAAGTGATACAAAGGTAGCCCAAGAGGATTTTAAAGGTGATGCAGTAAAAGGCGATGTTGAAAATTATTTATTATTAGGAATCGATACACGTGGTGAAGAAAAATCACGTACAGATACAATGATGGTATTATCTTGGAATAAGAAAACAAATGATGTGAAGCTTGTGTCATTAATGCGAGATATTTATGCAGATATTCCAGGTTATAAATCCTATAAGCTTAATACGGCTTACTATTTAGGCGGTGTCCAATTATTAAAGGATACGATCGGTAATATGTTTGGCCTGCCGATTAATCATTATGCAATTATTGATTTTAAAAATTTTGAATCTCTTGTAGATATTTTAGCGCCAAATGGAGTTGAAATGAATGTAGACAAGGATATGTCTGAAAAAATTGGGGTTTCATTAAAACAAGGTGTGCATAACTTAAACGGTAAAGAATTACTTGGTTTTGCCCGATTCCGACACGATGAAAAAGGAGATTTTGGTCGGGTAGAACGTCAGCAAAAGGTTATCGAAGCGTTAAAGAATGAAGTTTTATCACCTCAAAATATGTTGAACTTACCAAAATTCGTTGGTGCAGCACAAGGTTATGTCACAACCGATTATTCATCTTCAGGAGAGATTCAACAAGTGCTGAAAATGGTGTCGAAAGGTAAAGTCAAAATTGAAAAAGCGACTATTCCAATTGAAGGTAGTTATAGTTTCAAAAGCTTTAGTGGTGTCGGTGATTCAATTGTTATTAATGTAGAGAAAAATAAAGAATTTTTACGTAATTTTTTAGGCATTTCCCTAGAGTGATTTTTCGCAAAATCCAACATTATCCTGTACTATATGGATATAGGATTTGTATTGGGGTGAGTAGATGGAGAAAGAAAGACCAAAAGAGCGTTCGAATTTCTTTTCAACGAAGTTCATTCGCTTTTTAGGTGGTAAAAACTTATTTTTTACACTGATAATTTTATTATTGCTAGCATGCGTTATTTTTATGTTCCAAAAAGTTTCCTTTATATTTACCCCGCTTAAAGTTTTATTTGAGGTAGTTATTCTACCGGGGGTACTTGCCATTATTGGGTATTATTTATTACGCCCAATCGTAGGGCTATTCGAAAGATGGCGTATCCCAAGAGTTTGGGGTATCTTTCTTCTATACATCATTTTGATTGGTATTATTACGTTATTAGTAGTACTTGTCTATCCGTTTTTACGAGATCAGTTTACTAATTTAGCGCAGGAATTCCCAGGATATTTTATGGCGTTTACACAAAATATTGCTGATTTCCTGAACAATGCACGTATTAACGAGTACCTAGATAAAATTAATTTAAACTATGATGCAATGGTGAAAAATTTTACTACGGATATGGTGGAGACAGTAAAAGATACGGCTGCTAATTTAGCGCAAGGCGTGGCTTCTGGTATTACTGGCTTTGTTTCAGCCTTAACAGGAATTGTTCTGTCATTAGTAACGGTGCCATTTATTTTATTTTACTTACTTAAAGATGGCGAAAAACTACCAAACTTTATTTTAAAAATATGCCCGCCACGTATGCGTAAAGAAGTACACGAAATTTTCCATGATATGGACAAGCAAATAAGTTCCTATATTCAAGGGCAAATTTTAGTGTCAATGTGCATAGGTGCTATGGTGACAATTGGCTTTTTAATTATCGGTATGAAATATGCTTTATTGCTAGGGTTCCTTGCTATGATTACGAGCGTTGTTCCATATTTAGGTCCAGTTATCGCCATTACACCAGCGGTCATTATTGCTCTTGTAACATCACCATTCATGCTTATTAAGCTAGCCATAGTGTGGACGGTCGTACAGTTGATAGAAGGGAAATTCATTTCTCCGCAAATTATGGGTAAATCACTTAGTATCCATCCAATAACTATTATTTTCGTGTTATTAACGGCTGGTTCTTTGTTTGGTGTACCGGGTGTTATTTTAGGTATTCCAGGCTATGCTATTATTAAAGTGCTTGTGACACACTTATTTAAGCTATTTAAACATCGTTACAATCGATACGAGGATGAAATACATCAAAAATATGATGTGTAAAAAGAGACAGCTACTGCGAACGTGCAGTAGCTATTTTTTTTATATGGTTATATTAAAAGTTGGATTTATTGCGATTAGCTTTAGCAATTACATCAATGTAATTTTATCAATATAATCATAAGTCGGCTTATACAAACGGTAGGGTGGAACAACCCTTGCCGTTCATAAATGTTTTTATAATTCTGAAGGTTATAAGCTCACCGCATATATATCGGTAAGGCAAGCGGAGAAGATTTTGATCGCCCGTAGTATTGAGTCGAAAAAATAATACTGGACTAATCGTTCCGGAAATATTATAGTATTCTTATTGAAAGGAGGAATTTACCATCGGACGTTCAAAAGAGTTTGACAAGGAGCGTGTACTCCATAAGGCAATGTTAGTATTTTGGGAAAAAGGGTACGATGCAACAAGTATACCGGATTTGTTAAAAGCTATGGAATTAAGCAGATCAAGTTTGTACGAAACTTTTACGGACAAACAGACACTTTATATTGAGGCAATACACCAATACAAAAAATTCAATCAAAATAAACGCAACCTCTTGGTAAATGCGCCATCTGCGAAAGTCGGAATACAGCAGTATTTTGATTGGCATATTTCTTCTGCATTTGATGATGATTTGCCGAAAGGATGCTTGCTTACAAAAGCAAGCATTGGCTTGGATTCACCGGATGAACAACTAAGCAATTTGATACGAGACAGCTTTGAGGAATTAGAACAGGCTTTCTATGAACTATTAAGTAAAGGGCAGCAGACGGGAGAAATCGACGCAGAGAAAGATATTAAGGCTTTATCACATTTATTGCTTAATCTAAATCATAGTATCAAAGTAGTATCCAAGGTGAAAAACAACAAAAAAATTATTTATGACATGATGAATACAGTAATTGAGATGCTATAAATAATTTTTTTGCGATTACTGGAATGATCATTCCGGAATTGAGACCCAAAAAAACTGAGGGAGAGTTTTCTATGAGTTCAATCACAAAATCAAAAATAGAGAAACCAGCTTCATCGTGGATTATACTCATTCTTGCCATAGCTTGTGGCGTGATTGTTGCTAATCTTTATTATGCGCAGCCTTTAGTAGGACCTATCAGTTCTACACTCGGATTATCTTCTGGCGCAGCGGGCCTTATCGTCACGCTGACTCAAATTGGTTACGGAATCGGATTGTTATTTATCGTTCCTCTGGGAGATATCCTTGAAAACCGAAAACTTGTTGTTACGTTATTGCTTTTCACTGCAGTCGTGTTGGCGATTGCTGCTGTAGTTAAAAGCGCTACGCTATTTCTTGCAACTTCACTGTTTATCGGGTTAGGCTCAGTCGCTGCTCAAGTACTAGTACCGTATGCAGCTCATCTTTCGCCCGAAGCCACACGCGGCCGTAATGTGGGTAATGTTATGAGTGGCTTGTTACTTGGTATCATGCTAGCTCGTCCAATATCAAGTGTTATGACGGAGTTTATGGGCTGGCGGGCTATATTCGTCTTTTCCGCAGCAATAATTTTTGTTCTGGCACTTCTATTAGTAAAGTTACTTCCGACAAGGCAGCCGATGACAACAACACAATATCCAACACTGCTGAAATCGATGTTGCAGTTACTCAAAACGACACCAGTACTGCAACGTAGAGCATTCTATCACTTTTGTGTGTTCGGAACTTTTAGTTTATTCTGGACAACAGTTCCTATGTTATTAACAAGTCCAATTTTTCATTTTTCACAAAAAGAAGTTGCGCTGTTCGCATTGGTCGGGGTATCTGGGGCTGTCGCTGCACCCGTAGCTGGCCGTCTTGCTGATAAAGGTTGGGTTAGACCAGCTACTGGATTAGCTTTAGCTTTAGTTATCATTTCTGTAATGTTACCCCTTATGATTCAAAGCGGCTCGATGTTTGCTTTAGTAACTTTGGTAGTTTCGGCCATTCTTTTAGATATGGGGGTTTCTGCTAATCTAGTTCTTGGTCAACGCGCTATTTTCTCATTGGGAGCCGAGTTTCGAAGCCGACTAAATGGTTTATATATGGCCATATTTTTTGGTGGCGGCGCTATAGGCTCTGCGATAGGAGCATGGGCATACGCTATGGGTGGCTGGAAAGCAGCAATATTGATTGGAATAGCTTTACCGACCATTGCGATGGTTTATTATGCGACGGAGAAAAAAAGTAATTGAACAAAAGTTAGATAGTTGAAAAGATGAAACCAACAAGTTTGACAACGCTTTTGCTACAAAAATTTAGACTGTTTTCTAAAGGATCATTTCTCATAAATAAATGAATTAATTGGAAGGCGTACTATAATTAGTGCGTCTTTGGTTGTTTATACGAAAATATCCTTTGCTAATTTGCCATTTTTAACATTTATCGACCACTCTCATTTTATTCAGTTGATGAGCAATTATCAGTCGAGCATTCAGAAATTCTATAATTTCTTTACTGCCTCTGTTGCGTATCCTTATTTTGTCTGATGGATTAATCCCATACTCTAATTCAACTATATTTTCGAATTGTTGAAAGTTGCTTGTTCTCAATGATTGGAACCTATGATAAACTCAGGTTATCAAAATTTTCCATTTAGAAGAATGATATCAGGGGGGAAAGAGAATGAAAACAACTGAACTACCAAAAGTGTATTTAAGAGAATTAACTTTTAATGATGTTGAAGACCGTTATCGATGGTGTCTTGATCAAGAAGTAATAAAGCATTTAAATATGCCAGAGAAATATCCACCTTTTAGTAGAGAAGAAACAAAAAGGTTTAAAATGTGTATGACTAAAACAAATGGATATGAACAAAAAGCCATCGTTACAGAAGAAGGCATACATATAGGTTGGATAGATTTGAAGAATATCGATAATCTTAACAAACACGCAGAATTAGGGGTAGCTTTAGGTGACAAAACCTATTGGGGTAAAGGCTATGGCTTATCCGCAATGAAAGAAATGCTTTTATGGGGCTTTAATGAATTAAACCTTAACAAAATATGGCTTAGAGTAGAAGTTGATAATGAAAAGGCGATTAAATCTTATAAGAGAATTGGCTATATTGAAGAAGGTATATTAAGACAAGACAGACGAAGGAATGGAGAATTTGTTGATCGTTTAAGAATGAGTATTCTTAAACACGAGTTCTTTAGTCTAACAAGGGCATAAATAGAAAATGGGGACTCGAAAAAATGTCGGTCCCTTCTTTATTTAACAGCCACAAAACAGTTTCGTGAATCAATATTGAAAGCAGATGGCATTTTTTTAATGACAACAACGTCTTGATATTACAGAAAGCCAATTTTCAAGATCTACTTGAATATATAGATAAGGGCTTTAAAAATTTAAATGAATCAACACAAAAGTAGACTGGAGACTATAAATCTGTAAAAGTCCCAGACAGTTTTAATGAATAAGAGCGTTTTACAAAATTCAAAAAAATGGAGGGTTTTATGGGCTATATTAAGGATTTGCGCAAAGTAGTTGGAACTAGCCCCATAATTATGTGTGGTGCTTGCGTATTAGTCATTAATCATCGTCAACAGGTTTTAATGCAGCTTCGGAAAGATAACGGATGTTGGGGGTTAATTGGGGGTTCAATGGAGCTAGGGGAAACATTAGAGCAAGTTGCTCATCGAGAATTATTTGAGGAAACAGGACTAACTGCTAAAAGTCTACAATTAATCAACACGTATTCCGGACAAGATTTTTATTATCAATATCCGCATGGTGATGAAGTTTATATCGTTGTTACAGCATTTGAATGTAAAGAATATAGTGGTCTCCTTGTTCATGATCCAAATGAGGCAACAATGCTACAATTTTACGATTTTGATGATTTACCTAAAAATATTAGTCCTCCTGATAGACCGATCCTTGAGGATTATATCGTAAACTATAGATAGAAAAAGCCCTTCTAACCATTAAAGTTAGAAGGGTTTTCATCTTTTTAATATGTTTATTTCTGTGATGTAATTTGTACTTGTGCTAAACGATCAACAGCTTCCTGCAACAATTCTTTCGGTTGTACTAAAGCTAAACGTAAGTAACCTTGTCCAGCTGAACCAAATACTGTACCAGGGACTGTCACGATACCAGCTTGTTCAATTATTTTAAATGCAAGCTCTGTGCAGTCAATATCGTACGGATATTTTGCCCAGACAAACATGCCACCGTCAGAAGGGGCTGCATCCCATCCTAGTTCACGTAAGCCGTTCATTAATGTTTTATGGCGTTCTGAGAATATTGCACGTAGGTTTGCTGTAATTTCCTCTGCGTTATCAAGCGCCACGACCGCAGCATCTTGAATTGGTTCGAAAATACCGAAATCTAAATTTGATTTTAATTGTTTTAAAATCGAAATCATCTCGGCGTTACCCGCGATATAAGCGATACGTGTACCAGCAAGGCTAAAGCTTTTCGATAATGAGTTAATTTCCATCCCGACTTCTTTTGCTCCAGGAGTGGATAGGAAGCTAATCGGGCCATCACCTGTAAAGTAGAACTCAGAGTATGCCGCATCATGTAGAACAATGATGTTATATTTTTTAGCAAATGCAATGACTTTTTCAAAATAGGCTATTGAAGGCATTGCAGGTACCGGATTACCTGGTAAGTTTAGAATTAGTAGCTTAGCTTTTTGTGCAATATCTTCAGGAACAGCATCTAAGTCAGGTAAATAATCGTTGTCAGCTGTTTGAGGCATATAGTAAGGTGTTGCCCCTGCTAGATGAATTCCTGCATCATAGGCAACGTAAGCTGGATTTGTGGATAATACGATATCTCCTGGATCACAAAAGGCGATTGGTAAATGTACTAATCCTTCTTGAGAGCCAATTGTTTGAATGATTTCAGATGCGGGATCTAAATCTACATTGCTACGACGTTTATAATAACGACTAACTGCATCATAAAAACGTTGTGTGCCTGTTAAGGTATAGCCATAGGATTCTGCTAAACCGGCTCTATACGATAAATGCTCGCGAATTTTAGCGTCTGGGGGAAGGTCGGGGCTACCTAAGCTTAAATCAATGATTTTCATGCCTTTAGCTTCCTGTTGTTTAGCATGATTTTTTAAATCTCCGAAAATTGCTTGTTTAAATAATGACATTTTTTTAGATGGTACGATTTTCAAACTAGTACACTCCTTATAGTTGTATAACAGAATAGTAGTTCACATTTTATCATACTAAAGCACATAAAGGGAAAGTTATTCTGAAAAAAGAATATATTTCTAAATAAAAGAAGATGTGTGCCTAGGCTAGCGAAATGATTTAACTTATGTTGGGAATAATAATTTTAACGGAAAAAATGTTAGGTTTCTGCTATCATGAAATGGAAAGGAGCTGTATAACATGAACGTATATTCTTTAAGTGGCCCAAGCGGAACAGGGAAAAGTACAAGCGCACTTGTTTTCGCCCATAAAATTGGGGTAGAGGCGCTTATTGATGATGGTCTTCTTATTATTAATGGTGTGAAAGTAGCGGGTATTTCCGCAAAATTTGAGAAAAATACGATAACAGCCGTTCGTCGTGCTATTTTTACAGATGATACACACTGCGAGGAAGTAAAAAACGCACTCGATACATATAAAGTACAGACAATTTTACTAATCGGCACGTCCGATAAAATGACAAAAACGATAGCTCGACAGCTAGAGCTTGGTCCTATCGATAAATATTACTATGTTGAGGATGTGCGTTCCCAAAAAGAAATTGCAAAAGCGCGCTTTATTCGACAGACGCAGGGGAAGCATGTAATGCCTATACCGTATCGACAAGTCGAGCAAAACTTTTTTAAACGACTCGTTCAAAGAGGGATCGAGATTTTCTCGACAAAGCGTGAAAAAATAGGGGAGACGACAATTGTTCGCCCTGATTTTCAACAAGAGTATATCGATATTAGTAAGCATGTTTATGTGCAACTACTAACGTATTGCTGTGCAAAGCAAGATAATGTACAGAAAGTCGAGCACGTACATTTCGTATTAGGCGATCTAGCGCAAGCAACGATTACATTGCAGCTAAAGCTACCTATTCATTATTCCTTACCAGATCGATTGCATACATTACAAAAAACGATACAGGAGGAATTTCATAAGCATTTTGGTTATGAATTAGATGCCATTCATCTTCACATTAAGTCGGTAGCGTTAAAGCGAAAAGACTAAAAACAGGTACCTCCAATCGCTAATTGGCGAGCAGAGTACCTGTTTTTTTTATGTTGATTGACGTGTAAATTGTGGCTGACGTTTTTCTACAAAGGCACGGCAGCCTTCCGCAAAATCCTTTCCGACAAACGGTGTTGAGCCTTGCCATAATGTGGGTACACTGTCCACGCATTCTTGAACAGATTGCTTCACAGCCAGTAAAGATTCAGGTGACATCCCTGCAACAAGTTTACCCATGCGAATCATGTATTTATTTAAATCTTTTTCAGTTACTAAATAGTTAAGCATGCCAATCTTGAAGGCTTCTTCAGCTTTAAACATACGACCAGTAAATACTAAATCTTTCGTCGTAGAAGGGCCAACTAGTTGAACTAAACGTTGTGCAAATTTGTTATTTAAAGTGATCCCTAATTTACCGACAGGGATACCGAGCTTTGCTTTTTCAGAGCCGATGCGAATATCACAAGCTAGCGCAAGCTCTAAACCAGCCCCCATTGCGGGACCATTAATGACGCCGATAGTTGGAATCGGTAAACGCTCAATTGTGGATATCGTTTTTTCCATATGTACAAATGCTTCTTCGGCTTTTTCAAGGGATATGGCGTTGAATTCTTTAATATCAGAACCTGCCGTAAAATTTTCACCAGAGCCGCGTAAAATCAATACTTTATTTTTCGGATTATTTAATACTTGTAAGGCAATTTTTGCTAATTGATCCCACATATTTGCTGTTAGTGCGTTTTTAGCCTGTGGGCGATGGATCGTAATTATTGCTAGCCCAGCCGTTTCTTGATAAATAATTTTTGCGTCTTCTGCTTCAAGTCGAGTTGTTTTTACTTGCATACTTGAAAAGCCCCCTACATGTATAGTTGATACTCTTATTATATAACACAAACAGCAATAAACACTAAATTATACGAATTTTCATGTAAATTAGCCCAGTTATACAAGAATAGGGTCATTTTAAAGAAATTGACCTACAACAATGTGCGGAAAATTACTATTGTAAGAAAACAAAAGATGTGGGACACTGCTATAGAATCATTTGTTTCCTCATTTTGAAAGAAGCATTTGAACACGGGAAGCGGAATCGTGTATCAATACTACAGATTATCCGACATTACAATTTAAATAAATGAATTTTAACTAACGCCCCAAAAATATAGTAAACTAAAATAAAACACGCACAGTAACTAAGGGGGCACAAGATGGTCACACTAGTGGAAGCATGGAATAGCTATTTTTTACATTTAAACTCTTTGAAGAAAAGTGCGGCTACGAAAAAACAATACAATTTAGATGGACAGCAATTTTTAGCGTTTGCTCATGAGAACAACTACTTGTATGTAGATCATCATTTAAAAGAATTGTTATATATATATAGTAATTATTTGAAAGAGACCTACGCAAATGTCAACACGTTTAATCATAAAATTGCTACTTTACGGGGTTTTGTTGACTTTGTCTTTTTAAGAGAGTGGGTAGAGCCCTTTAACTATGAGGGCATTTTACAGCCAAAAAAGCGACAAAAAAAGGCTTTGAAATTACTGACGAAGAAACAATTGCTGCAAATTGCGAATGTCTGGCCAACCTATTTTCAATACGCTAAAACAAAGGAGCATGCTTGGCTAGCAAGACGTAATGGCTGCATTGTCCAACTACTCATGGAAACAGGATGTAAGCCAGCAGAGCTTGTATGTATGAAATGGTCTCATATTGATTTTGAATCTTCGGTAGTTTTCATTGCTAATCAAAACGGGCGTAGAGCAATAAAGCTTTCTCCAATTTTAATGGGCATGTTGGTGCACTATAAAGAGGCAACTGAGGAATTACATGAAGATAAGCTAGGAGAATGGGTTTGGGTAAGCGAGGCGAGTCAATCAAAAGCTATCTCAACAAAAACAATTGAGCGAATTTTCCAAACTGTTTCGAAGGATATCGGTACAAATGTGAGAGCTACGGATTTGCGCTATACCGTCATGCAAAAGGCATTTAAAAGTGAAAATACAATCGAAAGTATTCAAGAAAAGATGGGCTATGTACGAAAATGGGTGCTTACTGAAAGACAGGGACGTTTTGAATAAAGATGGATATTTGTTTCGTCTGTATTGAATTGCTATTAAGCGTGTACAAAAAATAATGGAAAATAAGGGCACGCTTTCTGATTATTTTTTAAGGAGGTTATCATGGATTACTTTAAAAGTAGGGAATTTGAGAAACATAGAAAAAATACATATAGCATTTTAGAACAAATACCTATTGCTAAAAGCCCGGTTGGTTGGACTTTTAGGGGTAATTTTAGTATTAGTGGTTTTGAATATTTTGGGTTTGATGAATCATCCGACTTATTACTTGTTGTATCTAGCGATGGTAGAGGGATTATAGATTTAGCAAAAGCAGAAAAAATTTCTCGAGATTATACAGATGACTTTGATTTAGATGAAACTTTGTTAATTTGTAAAGGTTTCGACTTTTTAGAAGACAAATCGATTAAATTGGCAGGGAAATATGGTGGGAGTATACTGCCTATCAGTAATAAATTCGGGGATAGTTTACAAAGAGTATCTCCTCTTTATCCTTGTGAAGATATAATTTATCAACCTGCCTTTGAGGACTGTTTGATCGAAGGACACAATAAAAATTGTGTTCGCATTTATAGAGGTTTTTTGTATTGCTATGGATTTTCATTTAGTGGAAATTATTTTGTAATTGCAGATGACGGCGGTATTTTATTTTGGGAGAGAAATAATGTCGTATAACTGATAATATACACATTTATTTGAATAAAGCAATCGCTTCTTGTGCTAACGAAAAATTAGTTTAATAAGAATAGTTGTGGTAATGCATGAAGGAAATAACTTTTGTAACACCACCAATCCTTTAAATGTAAATAATTCTGTATTTACCATGGAAATAATATTAGTAGTCCTACTTTTTGTATTGAATTTTAGTTTGGGATAGTATAAAATTTACAAAATTGCATATAAAAAGCTGTGAAAAGAAGAGTAAACATACGTACTATCTACAGAGACCTCTAGTAGCTGAAAAAGAGGGATAGGAAATGTGTTGAACCAAGCCTTTGAGCTGTGTATAGGATTTGTTTATTGGAACAATGATGATGCAACGTATTCTCACGTTATAGAGATAGAGTATCGCAGGTGATTTATTCACAAAGCCGTACTCGATAAGGTTTCTGCAGCAATGTAGAAATGAAACTGGGGTGGCACCGCGATATGACTCGCCCCCAAGATAAATATCTTGGGGGTGAGTTTTTTTATTTTGTTTTTAAAAAAATAAAATAGGAGTGGTGATTATGTCCAGATGGAAATATCCTTTAATACTATTAGGAGGAATAGGCATTTCAAATGTAGGTGCATGGGTTTACCTAATTGCACTAAATTTAATAATATTGAGCGAAACAGGTTCCCCGCTTGCAATTGCTTTATTATATATACTAAGTCCAATTGCAACTATATGTTCTAATGCTTGGTCAGGTAGCTTAATTGATCGGTTAAATACACGGCGACTTATGATGGGAATAGACGCTTTCCGAGCAATATGTATTGCGTTAATTCCATTTTTACCTTCACTTATTTATGTTTATGTACTAGCGTTTATCATTAATATGGGAAGTGCTATTTTTCAACCTACATCTATGGTTTATATGACTAAACTTATACCAGAACAAGATCGGCAACGCTTTAATGCACTACGTAGTTTTATCAACTCTTGTGGTTCACTAATAGGTCCTGCTATTGCTGGGATTTTATTTTGGATGGGTACTCCTTATACTGCCATTCATGTAAATGCAGTAGCTTTATTTATTTCAGCATTTATTATAATGATGCTGCCTAATGTTGATTCAAGACTCAAAGAGATAGAGGGGCAAAGATTTACATGGGATATGATAAAAAGTGATGTTCGAATTGTTTTTAATTTCAGTAAGGACAATATCTATGTTACAAAAATATATGTATTATTTTGTTGCACTACTCTATTCATGACTGCAATAGATTCTCTCGAGGCAGCATTTGCTAAAGGCATTCTTTCAATATCAGACACCAATTATGGGTTTTTATTAAGTGTCTTTGGAGCTGGAATAATAATAGGCTCAATTATTAATTCTGTATTTTCAAAACAACTTGCAGTTAATCATTTAATAGGTATTGGTACCATTTTTACTTCACTAGGTTATATAGTACTTTACAGTTCGAGTGGCTTTATTAGTGCAGTGCCTGGTGTATTTTTAATCGGTTTTGATGTAACGTTTGCAAATACAGGGTATTTAACTTTCTACCAAAATCATGTCCCTGTGACGATGATGGGAAGATTCGGAAGCATCTTTAGTGTCATTGAGGCAGTTTTCATTGTTGCTTTCACGGTTTTAATAGGTTTAGCTGCTGAATTAACTTCAATCCGTCCTGTGGGGTTAATAGGTTCACTTTCCTTCTTCTTATTAGGGTTATTGGCATTAAAAGCTGTATCAGGTGCAAAACGGCAGGAATATTTTAAAGAAGGTGCTTCTTCTTTAAACAGTTAATTAAAAAAGGGCAAAAGTGATGAATAAAGGTATTAGGAAATTTATTAATTAAAATCGTATAAAGGGGGAGAATAAATGAAATACATTGAATCTGAAAAAGTCACTGAAGAAGAAAAAGAACATATTTTTCAAGAGTTATTAAAATACAATCTTAATAACATTGAAGATAAGTTAGTAAAAGATATTGGTCTTTTTGTAGACGATGAAGAAGGAAATAGAGTTGCGGGGTTGATTGGTGATACACATGGAAATTGGTTAGAAGTAGAGTATTTATGGGTAAGTGAAAAACTCCGTGGACAGCATATTGGTACGGAATTGATGCGTAAAGCTGAGAAGATTGCTATTAATAGAGGATGCAAATATGCCTTCCTCAATACTTTTAGTTTTCAAGCACCTGATTTTTACGTGAAGCTAGGCTATAAAGAAGAATTTGTACTCAATGATTATCCGCTAACGGGTAAGCGATACTATTACACAAAAAAACTATTAAGATTCAATTGTAATGAGAACGCTGAATAAGGTTAGTTTATTAAAGCAGACCGAGGTGATACGGAGAAATTTAAGTAAGTAGAGGACTATTCTCATCTAAGGACTTGTGAGTAAAATAACACACAAGTCCTTTTGTTATACTTTCTCAATCGCTCCTAAAGTGCCTCCTACAAGGCATAGTTTTTCATTCTATTTTCTAGTTGTTGCCGCGTTTCTCTAAATTTTTAGCAGTTTTACTTTGCTCAACATCCTTTTGTTTTTTATAGGTGCCCATGAGAAAATCATAGGCTGGGTTCGTAACACCATACCAGTAATTTTCATTTTTAAAATGATGCCATAAATGAACTTTTTTCATCCAACGTCCCCATGGAGATATTGGCCGAAGGGAGCGGTGAGCGATATAATGCTTCCACTCATAAAATAATAAAAAGAGCATGATGCCTGCAATAAATGCGTTTGTCATTACAAAGCTAGATGAAAAAATATAAAAAATGGCTGCTGCAATTGCAATGTTCGGCACACTATACCATAAAGGTAAAAATAATAAATGTAATTCATTCGGCTTTGAATGGTGGTCATAATGTAAACGTTTAAGCATTTTTAACAAAAATGCACTTTTTGGTGGTTTCAGATGAAAAAGAAACCTGTGTGTAACATACTCAGCCAAGGAATACATAATCATTCCTAGAATAAAAACACCTAAAATTCCGATAGACGTTAAATGTAGAATCATCAATCCAAAACTAATAAGGAATAGACAGGTCATGATTAATATATCAGGATAGGAAAAATATTCTTTAAAATATTTCAATTTCATTTATCACGCCTCCAGTATTCGTTATTTTATCTATCTTTCCAGAGTGCTAAGCTTTTCGCCATGGTTGACGTAGACAGCCTTTCTGCTTCCATTGCATCTCCCTTTAATGCAGCGTTTAATAAGTCATGGTAATAGTTGAAGGACAACACACGATGTTCTTTTTCAGAAAAATATCTTTTTGCCATATCCATATAAATGGAATCGAAGCTATTTAAAATGAGTAGAAAGATTGGATTGACTGCAAGGTCAGCACATCTCTTTTGCAAATCCCAATCAAATGCTGCATAGCTTTCAGCACTATCTTCAAGGCGCTCTAGATTGGCAAGGAGAGCAACTACTTTAGGCTGATTAAACGTGACAGCATCACGAATATAAGTCGGAGCCAAAGAACTTCTTAATTCTAATAAGTACATGATAAATTCATCTGTAATGGTATGATGATTCTCAATAATATTAACAAGTGTCGTTAGATTCCCATTGCGCCAATAATCATTTACAACCGCAGGCATTCCTTTTCTCCCTGTTATCCATCCACCCCTTCCTAAACGTTGAAGAGCCTCCCGAATAGTTGGTCGACCAACACCCAATTTTTTGGCAAGCTCTCTTTCCGGCGGTAAAGTACTTCCTACAGAATAAACGCCAGCCAATATAGATCTAATTAATTCAGTTTCAATTTTATCTGAGGAGCGTTCCTTTTCTTTCACATCCTCGCCTCCTTTGCTTTGTGGTAATACAAATTAAATACGGTGGTAATACCAAAAATTATATATCTAGTCTGAATTTTCTGTCAACGGTATTTATAAAAAGGATTATCAACAAGCAAGTAAAATACTTAATAGATAATTATTTGCATCAAATAATTAATAGTAGGAGGGAAGAGTATTAAATCAGCCTTCGCTAAGACAAATGAATTTCTCAATCCATAGCTTTGATGGCCATAGTGGTGTAAAGAGAAAAAATATTTTAGTGGAACAATTATAGTTAAAATTTAGTCGATCAACACACCATGTTGGAAAGCAAGAATCGTCAGGGACTTCTTATAACTGACCAAAAATAATATTCTGAATTATAGAAATTTAAATGATTTCTATCAATAAAAGTCCTAAAAAATTCCTATATATCCCTCGATGATCTGAAATTTTTTATGTTTACAATATGTTATTTTGACGCATCTATTAGTAAATTTAATAGGAGTTCATTCTATTATTAATATAAAAAACCTACAAATGCATTATTATTCATTTTTTATAATAATTATTAATCGGTTGCAAAACGTTACACTTAGTAATTTTTAGTTCAAAAGGGTAAATGAATAATTTTCATAGCGATTAATTATAAAAAAATAAATTGACACTCAAATGTTTATGACTTAATATGAGTCTCAGCATAATAATATAGCTCTTATTAATAACCGTTGAGACGAGGGGTCGAAGATACGGTGGCCAAACAATTTAGTTCATTATGAATTAAATCCAGTGGGCCGAACCTGAGCACAAAATTAAACTTTTGTGAACAATAAGAGGAACAGCAGCTGATAGTATTCGAAGCTTTCCTTAAAATTGGGTGAGCTTTTTTTTATGCCCTAAAAATCTATAATTGTTAGGAGCAGTTAAAATTGTCAGAAAAAGTATTATTCACATCGGAGTCTGTATCGGAAGGACATCCAGATAAAATTGCAGACCAAATCTCAGATGCAGTATTAGACGCAGCATTATCGCAAGATCCGTTATCACGTGTGGCATGTGAAGTATTCACAACTACAAACACAGTAATTGTTGGTGGAGAGATCACTACAAAAGCAGAACTAGATATCGAAAAAATTGCCCGTAATACCCTAATCGGCATTGGTTACACAGATGATAAGTTCGGCATTGATGGTCATAACTGCAATGTACAAGTTTTAGTACATACGCAATCTCCTGATATCGCAATGGGTGTTGATTCTTCAAGCGATACAAAAGAAGTAGGTGCAGGTGACCAAGGTATTATGTTCGGTTTTGCGACGAATGAAACTGAAAACTATATGCCTTTAGCAATTGAAATGGCACATATGCTTGTCAAACGTGCAACTGAGTTACGTAAAAACGGTCAATTCAAATGGGCTCGACCAGATATGAAATCACAAGTAACCATTGATTATACGGATAGTATGCAACCTAAAATTGATACTGTTTTAATGTCAATCCAACATGATGGTGATTTTGACCGAGTAGCATTCATTGATTACGTTACAGAAAATGTAATTAAAGCTGTTGCGAAACAATTTGGTATGAATGAGGACTTCCGAATTTTAATTAATCCAACTGGTCGTTTCGTAGTAGGCGGACCACACGGAGATGCAGGTTTAACAGGACGTAAGATTATTGTTGATACTTATGGCGGCGCAGCTCGTCATGGTGGTGGCGCATTCTCTGGTAAAGACTGTACAAAAGTTGACCGTTCAGCGGCTTACGCAGCGCGATACGTTGCAAAAAATATTGTTGCAGCAGGCTTGGCAGATAAATGTGAAATCCAATTATCATATGCAATTGGTGTAAGTGAACCAATTAGTATCGCTTTAGAAACATTTGGTACAGAAAAAGTAGCGAAAGAAGAAATTTTAAAAGCGATTCGTCAATTATTCGACTTAACGCCAACTGGCATTATTAACATGCTAAATCTACGTAAACCACAATATCAACAAGTTGCAGCTTATGGTCACTTTGGACGTAGTGATGTCAACGTAACTTGGGAAAAAACAGACAAAGTTTCTGAAATAGAGCAACTTTTAACAGTTGCTATGGGACAATAATGCAATGCGTGCAAGATAGAGTGGCTACTGCGGAATTTTTAGCCACTCAGGACCGCATGCCATTATTTGAAGCTTTAGTCAATTATACTAAACAGGATGTTACGCCGTTTGATGTACCTGGTCATAAAATGGGGCTACATGATAACCCATTAAAATGGACGCTTGGAGAAATGACATTAAGAATGGACGTAAACTCGATGAAGGAACTTGATTTATTAAGTCATCCGGAATCGGTTATTAAAGAAGCTCAACAATTAGCTGCACAAGCATTTAATGTAGACTACGCTTACTTTTTAGTAAATGGCACTACTGTAGGTATTCTCGCGATGATTTTAGCGACATGTAAACAGGGGGATACGTTGATCGTACCTCGTAACTGCCATAAATCAGTGATGAACGGCATTATATTAAGCGGAGCAAAACCAGTATTTATTCAACCTGAAGTTGATCAACATTTTGGTATTGCACACGGAATTTCAGTTGAAAATGTAAAAGTGGCACTTGCAGAAAATCCACAAGCGAAAGCTTTACTTGTAACGTATCCAACATATTTTGGGTCGATGAATCAACTGCAAGAAATTTGCAAGCTTGCACATGAACAAAATGTAACAGTTATTGTTGATAGTGCACACGGAGCGCATTTAACATTTTTACCTGATGCAAACGATGCCATTAGTGCTGGTGCCGATGCAGTAACGGTCAGTATGCATAAAACAGGGGGTTCATTAACACAAAGTTCGCTTCTATTACTACAAGAACAACGAATCGATTCGAAGCATTTGCAAAAAGTATTAAATATGCTGCAAACGACGAGTGCAAATTATTTATTAATGAGTTCTTTAGATGTAGCACGAAGAGAATTAGCGGTGTATGGACAACAACGTTATAGCCAATTAAAGTCAATTGTTGATGCGGCAATTGAAGAAATTGAACATAATTCACGCTATGAAGTGCTAAAAGCTGACTATGTACAACAAAATTTTAATCAATCCTATGATTGGACGAAACTTGTTATTCGTGTGAACGATCTCGGTTTAACTGGTTTCGAAGTTTACACAATATTGAAACAACAGTATGGCATTCAAATAGAACTTGCTGAAGGATATGTCATAATGGCAGTCATTAGTCATGTTGATACGAATGAAACAATCGGTAAATTAGTACATGCATTAAAAGATATTGAACTTCATCATGCAAAAAAAGATGCAATTCAGTCAGCTTATGTGACAGCGAATCACATTAATAAATTAGCTATGACACCGCAACAGGCGTGTAATGCGGAAACAGAAACAACGTTAATTTATGATGCGGTAGGTAGAATTAGTGCCGATTCATTAATGATTTATCCACCGGGAATACCACTAATTATCCCTGGTGAAGTTATATCAGAGGAAGTAGTAGAATTATATAACTTCTATTTTCTTAATTTTGGGAATGTTCTGTTCGAAACGAAAGAAGAAAACTATATTACAGTCGTAAGGGAGACAAATAAATGAGCATTGAATTATCAACATTAGGAAGACACGTATTAATTGAATTTTATGGTTGCCCAAGTGAAATTATTGAGCAAAATGCATTAATCGAGCAGTTTATGAATGAAGCTGCTGACTATTCTGGGGCAACAATTGTAGAATCTTGCTTCCATCATTTCAACCCATATGGTGTTTCGGGTGCAGTAATTATTGCTGAATCCCATTTAACGATTCATACTTGGCCAGAATACGGATTTGCTTCTGTAGATGTATACACTTGTGGTGACTCAGTAAGTCCTTGGAAGGCAGCAGAATATTTAGAACAAAAACTGCAAGCGAAAAAGACAGAATCATTTGAAGTACCACGTGGAATGGCAGATAAAATTCGCCAATTTGCAGAACAAGAAATTGATACAATTTTAGTGAAACAAGAAGTATTAGAGGACGTGATTTAATGAAATGGTATACAGAACAATGGAGCGATAACTGTAAATTTTCAATCGGATACAACGAAGAGATTCATAGTGAACAATCTCCGTTCCAAAAAATCGATTTTTATAAAAGTGAAGAGTTTGGTACTTTCTTCACGTTAGACGGTTTGATGATGGTTAACGAAAAAGATGAGTTCGTTTATCACGATATGATTACACACCCCGCATTCGCGACTAACCCTGATATAAAAAAGGTATTAATTATCGGTGGTGGTGATGGTGGTACTGCTCGTGAAGTACTACGTTACGAATCAGTAGAAAAAGTAGTCATGGTTGAAATCGATGAGTTAGTATTCCGTTTAAGCCAAAAATACCTTCCAATTACAGCTGCTGGTGTAGAAGAAGATCCTCGTATGGAATTGATTTTCGATGATGGCTTAGCTTACGTTCAAAACGCAGCTGATCAATCATTCGATTTAATATTAGTAGATTCTACTGATCCAATTTCTGTCGGTGAAGGTTTATTTACAACAGCTTTTTATAAAGAATGTTACCGTGTATTAAATGAAAAAGGAATTTTAATTAACCAACACGAATCACCATACTTCACGGAGTATGCAGAAAACATGCGTAAAGCACATAAAAAAATTAAAGGTATTTTCCCAATCGCAAGCGTATATCAATTCCATATGCCAACGTATCCATCAGGACACTGGCTATTCGGATTTGCTTCAAAAGCATTACATCCAATTAAAGATATTCAAGTAGATGCTTGGGACAAATTTGCTCTAAAAACGAAATATTATAATACAGATTTACACGTTGGTGCATTCGCACTTCCTACATTTGTGAAAGAAGCACTTGATCGCGATGAATAAACCTTTAAACGTAAAAGCTTACTCTTACGTAAGAGGAATATAAACCAGAAGCTTAAACTTATTGTATAAAAAAGTGAATAAACAAAAAAATTCGCCTTATGGGTTCTGTTTTAAGTACAAAAAGCAAAATCGCAGGGTAAAAAGACAATTAATTAGCATATTAAAAGGTACTGCAAATGCAGTACCTTTTTTGTCCAACTCCAAGTACTCATTTAAGTTTGATTTTTTAATGAAAATATCTGATGAACAAACTCAATCGCTGTAATATGTGAAAAAAGAGAACCAATCGTGTTTGAACTGCTAATTTGGTAAATAGTTCAACTCACTTTGGCTTAAATCAGGGAGTTTCTCTCAAAGTAAAATTCCTTGCTAATTTTATCAGAATAATTTGCCTTCGAGGCCATTCTATCATCAATATAAATTACCCTCCAATTTACTCATATTAAGTTCTTTTTTCGAACCATAATAGAAAACAATACTCTAGGTTTACCACTTCTTTCATATTTGTTTTTCCTTTGCGTTAAGTTTTTTTAATTTCATTTAGTAAAAATAATACTAAAGTTGTAACAGTAATAAACAAGAAGGGTATAAAGAATTTAAAATGCCCTGATGTTAATAAGTATAATGTGGATAAGGTTAATGTACCTGCTGAAAAAAATAAAATTCTTTTCGTCTTATCATTCATCTTTTACCTCTCTTTTTATCAATAGAGTACGTAAATGTGAAAGTTATAGAAGGAGCTATTAAATATTAATGAATTGGGGCTACATTAAAGTTCTTTCACATTAACATTTTTTGTTAGCTTTAATAGTTAGTATATTCTACTCAAATAGATAAATTCCTTCTTCCGCTAACCTGCCCAGTAAGTTGAATAGTTCCTTCCATTTAAATTATCACATTAACTAATTCGAGCGAAAAGAAGATTAAGTATTCGCATCGTTATAGAAATTTCTATAATGTAGCTTTATTAATGTGATTTGGATACCAAATCGTATGAAAATTGTTAAACTTTATAATGTTTTTTTAAGTTTGTACTAGAAAACAGAACCTGTTAGCCTTATGGGCGACTTTTTTGTAGGTCTTAAGGTAGAAGATAATTAGTATTTAATAGGATTATTACCAAAACGTGTGGTTGATTTCCGTTCCGACTGGGTGCTTTGTAGCTGACGCTTCGCTTTCGCACAGAGCAAAGCTTCCTGTGGGCGTCCGATGAGCCGCTTTTGGTGTTGCTGTCGCTTCGCTTTCGCTACAGAAAACATTTGCTGCCGCTACGTTAGCACTACGCTTTCGCACAGAGCAAAGCTTCCTGGGGGCGTCCGATGAGCCGCTTTTGGTGTTGCTGTCGCTACGCTTTCGCACAGTCAAAACATTTGCTGCCGCTACGTTAACACTTCGCTTTCGCACAGAAAACATCCGCTGCGCGGCAGGGTCTCGGGCCAACACGATGTTGGTCACGAAGGCGTTATCACAGGATGTGATGCTTTTAGCCTTCGTTCCTCTATTGCTAATCCCCGAGGAGTCGCCCAGTCGGAACGAAGGTCAACTATTTACATAGTAGACGTTTTAACAAAAGTAGTCATCCACAACTTTTGGTGATGAAACATTTAATGGGTATATTGACAATTATTTTTCGGACAACTAAGCTTAATTAAAAGTAGAGCTGGAGAGGGGATTGCCAGTGGAATTCATTAAATTAAATTGTCCGAATTGTAATGGAAAAATTGAATATAGAGAGGGACAATCATTCAAATGTCCTTATTGTGAAACTGAAATAATGTTGAAAGAAAATAAAGTTTATTATGTTGATCAGACGATTAATAATTATTATGGTACAACTTCTGCGCATAAAGATACACGTCCAAAAACGAATTTAAAAGCGCTTTTAATAATACCGATTGTCTTCCTTTGTGCATTTCTTGGCTATTTTCTTTTGAGTGGCAATCAAACAGAATTTGATAAACATAAGGAAATACCTATTCGGAAAATGCCAGAAAGCGAAGTTCTTTTATTCTTTTTAAAAGATATTTTTGATAAAGGTGAAGCAATGCCGTCTAAAGAAGAAATCGCAAGTATCCGTTATTTGAAGGCATACTATTCTGAAGATCAATGGCATTTTGATTACAGTCTTGACGATCCGTTTACAAATAAGCAAGCCAAAATTTCTACCTATATTATTATGGATAAGCTATTAAATACACAAAAAATTGAACAAAAAGATTTTGAAGCCTTTACAGGTTTGACGGTATTGAATCTGATGGGGGATTATGAAATATCACAAAGTGAAAATGTAAGCTTCCGACATCTGGAAGGATTAAAAAGTTATACAGGCCGCTTTAATGAATCATTTAGTAAAATTGCTGACTATTTTAGCGATAAGTCCAATGTTGTAGAGCTCTCTATTCAAATTCGAAGTAATGATGAACTTGCTTTACTATTACAATTTCCTAATCTTCAATCACTTGAAATTTCGTATCACACCGAGGAGGTTACAGATTTCCCACTGCTGAATAAACTGCCGTTAAAATCATTGTCTATAAAATTTGCCAACGATTTGAAGTGGTTGTCGTTATTAACTGATTTAGAGTCGTTAGCAATAGATTATAGTGAAGCAACAGATTTTAGCTCGTTCTATTCACTGAATCAATTACAAAATTTGAAACTTACAGCAGTAAAAAACTTAAAAACGCTTGATTTTATACAAAACATGCCTAATTTACAAACGCTTGATCTTGAAAATATAGATATTACGAATGTAGAACGTCTTAGAAATAAGTCTTCATTGACAAAGTTGCGTTTAGCTTCTCTTTATAAATTAGAATTGCTTGATATCGTGAGCAGCCTGACTTCACTGACCGATTTATCGATAACTGGTTATAGTGGCCAAATAGCACCGATTGTAGCACCCCATTTAACAAAAGCGGAATTAAAAAATACTTTCTTACCCAAGTTAGAGGCACCTGCTTTAAAAGATTTAACTGTTGATATAAGTGGGGGACAGTCGTATTTGAATGGAGCTGAATTATTGAAATACCCACAGCTAGAACAACTTACAGCAATGGAGTCTGGCGATTTTATAGGGATCCGTTCTTTAAATCGTCTACCTAATCTGCAAACAATAAATTTAAAAGAGACCACTTTTTATGAAGAGACGAGTGAGTTATTCAATTTACAGCATGTAAAAACGTTAAATTGTTATGAGTGTAAGTTCCAATTTAATAGTCAAAATTCATTTAGCAACAACAAATTGGAACATTTAACTTTGAATAATGTATCCTTCCGAATAGATAATGGTGATTGGGTACATGAAGTTGATCAGGTAATGCCTTACTTTGTTGGCCTTACAGCTCTGCATTCATTCACTATCCAAGATAGTTCACTACAATCATTGAGTTTTATGGAAAAATGGCACCAAATTGAGGTGCTTCACTTGGAAAATAACGCCATTTCGAATGTAGAGCCATTAGTGAATTTGCCTAATTTAAAAAAACTATATATTTTAGGAAATCAGGTGCAAAATAAATCTGTTCTAGACAATGGAATTATGATTTATTGAGGTAATATGACTATATTGTGAATGAATTAAATCTCAGCAAAGTGTTTAGTGTACTATATAACAGTGGTTTTTCCAGAGAAGAAAAATACAATTGACGTTTCATACTATTTTTTGTATTATATTGAAAAGAATGCCCGGACTAGATCGGGAGAGGTTCATAGCAAATACCCTCTATAAAAAACTATGGAAACATGACAATAATGCCATGTCCATATCGGACGTGGCTTTTTTTTTATGTTTTTACTTATGTTTTAATAGAATGATTGGTAATGCCTCTCTTGAAAAGTGTTGGGAAACATTTTACAAGGAGGTTTTTTTATGTTTTACCGAAGCCATAATTGAATTGAACTTTTTGATACTAAGGCACACAATATTCGTTAAAAAAATCGATATAAGGGAGTTTTTCTAGATGAAGCAGGAAAAAGCAATTGTTGTATTTAGTGGAGGTCAGGACAGTACAACTTGTTTGTTCTGGGCAAAAGAACGTTTTGAAGAAGTTGAGGCTGTTACTTTTGATTATGGTCAAAGGCATCGTCTTGAAATTGAATGTGCGAAGAAGATAGCACGGGAGCTCGGAGTTAAGCATCACATTCTAGATATGTCACTTCTGAATCAGCTTGCTCCGAATGCGTTGACACGACAAGACATAAAAGTAGATGACGGAGAAAATGGTGAGCTTCCCTCGACCTTTGTACCTGGTCGAAATCTTCTCTTTCTTTCATTTGCGGGCGTTTTAGCGAGTCAAGTAGGAGCTAAGCATATTGTCACTGGCGTTTGTGAAACGGATTTTAGCGGATATCCGGATTGTCGAGATGTTTTTATTAAATCCTTGAATGTAACGTTAAATTTATCGATGGATGATTCCTTTGTGATTGATACACCGTTGATGTGGCTGAATAAGGCACAGACATGGGAGCTAGCTGATCAGTTTGGGGCACTTGAATTTATTCGGGAAAGAACGTTGACTTGCTATAATGGTGTAATAGCAGATGGCTGTGGTGAATGCCCGGCATGTAAACTGCGAAATAAAGGGCTTGATGAGTATTTGAGCTTCAGGAAGGAGTCTTAAGGCATGTCAGAATTTATAATCGTCGATAGACTCCAAAAAATAGATGAAGATATTCAAAGAAATCAATTGAACTATCATGCAAAGCGTGTACTCATAAGCAAAGAATTTACTTTCGATGCGGCTCATCATTTACACAATTATGAGGGGAAATGTAAAAACCTGCACGGTCATACGTATCGCGTAGTATTAGGACTGAGTGGATACACAGATGAACGCGGTTTGGTGATTGATTTTGGCGATATAAAAGCAATCTGGAAACAAAAAATAGAAATTCATTTGGATCACCGTTATTTAAATGAAACGCTTCCACCCATGAATACGACGGCAGAGAACATTGTTGTTTGGATTTACGAAAAATTGACTGAGGCCTTGCATGATGAACAAAGATATAACAGTACGCGTGTTGAGTTTATCAGACTATATGAAACTCCGACAAGCTATGCAGAAGCTAGACGGGAGTGGATGGAAGTTGAGTAAGGTACCTGTTATCGAGATTTTTGGACCGACGATTCAAGGCGAGGGAATGGTCGTTGGCCAGAAGACTATGTTTGTGAGAACTGCAGGCTGTGATTATTCCTGTTCTTGGTGTGATTCATCATTTACGTGGGATGGTAGCGCAAAGCATCTTATCGTCCAAATGACAGCAGAAGAGATTTGGTCTGAGTTGAAACGCCTTGGAGGCAGTGGTTTTTCATTTGTCACGATTTCAGGCGGCAATCCTGCACTCCATCAAAATTTGGAAGAACTTATTGCGATTTTAAAAGAAAACGACATTAAGGTCGGGGTGGAAACACAGGGAAGTAGATGGCAAAAATGGATGTATGAGATTGATGAACTGACAATCTCACCTAAGCCACCTAGCTCTGGAATGACCACAGACTATTCGATGCTCTCTAATATGTTCGAAAAACTTAAAGATCGCAACAGTAATCACCATATATCTCTCAAAGTAGTCGTTTTTAATCAAGAGGATTACGATTATGCTAAACAAATTCACCAACGATATCCAATGATTCCCTTTTATCTCCAAGTCGGTAATGATGATCTCACAACGACTGACAATTCTCAATTGATACTCCATTTGTTGGATAACTATCATGCGCTGATTGATAGAGTGATTAACGATGAGGAATTCAGAGATGTCAAAGTACTACCACAGTTGCATACCCTCGTTTGGGGGAATAAAAGAGGTGTATAAATAGTGTGTCGAAATTGTATGATGTTATCATTATTTATTTGACTTCCATCAAATACGTGTTGTAAAAATCTTCAAATCGAAAGGGAAAAGATTATAACTTGGGAAGGTGTGAGAGTATAGGTTAATTTGGCCTATACTTTTTTTGTACGTTCCAACATGTATATAAGCTATAGAGTAAATAGTTGAATCGTGAAGACAGCAGTAGTAACTAGCCAAGTGCAGGTGTTCACATGCCGATGCGGATATAAAGGTTGAAATAAATATGTACAAAAATGCTTGTTTAACCAATTACATTTTTGACTCCCTTTGTATATTACAACTTTACAGGAGTGGCGAGCATAATAGCATCGGCTAGCCATTGATGTAGCTGGGTTCTAGCCTAGCGAATCATGCGAGTAGAGGCTCCGTGTCAAGTTGTAATTATTCACCCACTTGTAAAGAAACGTAGTTAATCAGCGAACGTGTACATGTTTAGACGAGCAAAAATGTACATGATTATTTTGACATTTACATGCGGAATGTGAAAAAGTATCTAATCTGAGGAACACGAACTTCATTGATCAATAACCAAACCGATTTTCACAAATAATAAAAATTCCTACCATTTTATCTACTTTCCTATCTTCATTTGTGTTAACTTAATATTAATTAAGGTTAACTCAAATTGAGAGAATAGGAGGCAATGACATCAAGTATTTAAAAAGTAAGATGGAGGAATAAAATGATTCGAAAGTTTTCTACATATGATCTTGCGCAGATTTCATTGCTAGCTTGTCTTATTATCGTTACAGGCATGTTTAAAATTCCAACAGGTTTTCCTGGGTCTGACTTTCAATTATCAGCACCTATTGCCGTTGCGATTGCAGCGGTATTTGGATTTAAGCGATATTTTCTAGCGGGGATCATTGCAAGTTTAATCTTATTTTTATTAGGTATACACTCGATCTTAAATGTGGAGATCTCCTTCATTTTTCGATTGACTGTAGGCCTACTTATTGTTGTATTTGGGACTTCAATTCCGATACTTGTTTTGGCAGGCCCAATTGGCACAACGATTGCTAGATTTGGTTTGGCTTTTACGTTAGGAATTCCATTGTTACCGTTAGTAGTTTTGGCCATTCCAGGTATGGTAATCACAGCTGTTAGTGTTTATCCTATAACGAAAATATTACAGACAATAAATAGGAAAGTAGCAGGTAATAATCATGTTAAAAAAGTGTTATAGCATTCGCATGCGTGCGGCAGAGAGAAGCCCTGAACTAGGGGAAAAGCATATATCTGGTGGTGAACGGATAGGTAGTAAATCTCAGATAGAGCCAATTGTAAAGCAGTTATTGAACAAAGCAAGTAATCATTCGCGTGGAGATGCTGACTTTATACAAATTACCGTTGAAAAAATTGCACATGATCACATACAGTATTTGCCGCTTTTAGAAATTACAACTGTTGAGGCCGGTTCAATTGAAGAGGCCCATAGTGAGGCTAGAAAGATACTAACCTCCTTAGGTGTTTCGGAGCATGCATTGACTGTTGCTTTTCACCAACTTAATAGTCATCAAAACCTTCGTGGCGCAATTATTTTAAATAGTAAAACCGGCTTACGGCTTGACGATCGGGGGGAGAAGGGTGTTCGAGTATCACGAATCGATTGGCAAGACTGTAATGGGGAGCTGAATGAGCGTGTCCGTGAAGCGTTGGCTCTGGCGACGAAAGTGGCAAATTCTCCGTTTACAATTGCAGAATTATGTTGGTCTGATGATCCAGATTACGTCACTGGATATGTAAGTAATCGTGCCATTGGTTATGTCAGAATTACACCGTTAAAAAGGGAAGGCTGCGAGAGCGGAGGGCGTATTTATTTTGTGTCAGATGAGGTTGAACTAGCATCTTTTATAGACTATTTAGAAAGCGTACCGGTTCTCATTAGGAGGGATTAAAAAATGGATCAGTGGTTACAGCCGGAACTACAATTAATAGAAGAGAAAGGATTGACAAGAAAGTTACGTTCGTTTTCCAATGGCAATGAGAGCGAGATCATCATGAATGGTGAGAAATTCTTGCTTTTTTCATCTAATAACTATTTAGGTCTTGCAACAGATTTTCGGTTGAGAAAGAAAGCATTTGAAGGTATTAGTAAATACGGTACAGGGGCAGGTGGCTCGAGATTAACAACCGGAAATTTCGTCATTCATGAACAGCTTGAATGTGAAATTGCGGATTTGAAAAAGACTGAAGCCGCCATTGTTTTCAGCAGTGGTTATTTAGCGAATATTGGTGTGATTTCGAGTGTGATGAAGGCAGGGGATATAATTTTTTCTGATGCTTGGAATCATGCGAGTATAATAGATGGTTGTCGACTTAGTACAGCAAAGACAATTGTTTATGAACATGCGGATATGGTAGATTTAGAGCATAAACTAAGGAAATCACATGGAGATGGAAAGAAGTTTATTGTGACAGATGGCGTCTTTAGTATGGATGGTGATATCGCTCCACTTCCCGAAATAGTTGCACTAGCAAAGAAATACAATGCTTACATAATGATTGATGATGCGCATGCGACAGGTGTTTTAGGAAATGATGGCCGTGGTACTGCCGATTATTTTGGATTGAAAGATGAAGTTGATTTGACAGTTGGCACGTTGAGTAAAGCGATTGGTGCAGAGGGTGGCTTTGTAGCGACGTCGTCCATTGCAAAGAACTATTTACTGAATAGCGCTAGATCTTTTATTTTCCAAACAGCTTTATCTCCAAGTGCGATTGAAGCAGCGCGAGAAGGAATTTCCATTATTCAACATGAACCCGAACGAAGGGAACAATTGCTGAGTAATGCTAAGTATTTACGTTTGAAATTGGTGGAATCAGGTTTTGTAGTTAAAGGAGGGGAAACGCCAATTATATCTCTTCTTATTGGTGATGCCCATGAAGCTATGCGATTTTCTGAGAAATTAATGGATGAAGGTGTTTTTATTCCAGCGATTCGACCACCAACTGTGCCAAAAGGGTCAAGCCGGTTGCGAATTACAGTGATGGCTACACATACAATGGAGCAACTCAATGTAGTCATAAATAAAATTAAGGAAATAGGAAAAGAAATGGGTATTGTATAAAAAGACTTATTGAATCTAATAATTTTGAAAAAATGTTAAATGGTTAAATCATTGTTGGATTAATGAGAACTTTAGTTGACAGCATATAAATTTAAATTAACAGATCTTAATTAAACCCCTGAATTCTTCTCTTTAGCGTAGAAAAACAGGGGTTTTCATGTAAATTGTTACAAATGATTCAATGTTTTAACACTCATTTTAACTGTTAAATCATGCTCTCTACCTGCATAAACACCTTCAACAGGGCTTATGGCGGAATAATCACGGGCAATGCATAAAATAATGTGATTTTTTAATACTTCTACATTATTTATTTGGATCGAGACCAATCCAGTAGATGCTTGAGACAAATTTGGTCTAAAAACGAAATATTACAATACAGATTTATTACACGTTCGTGCATTTGTGAAAGAAGATCATGATCAGCAGTTGCATGGAAAGCAATTCGTGAAATGCTGCTAACTTTAGCGAAATAAGTAGCCAAGCATTCAAAGTGAAGACACTTTGAATGCTTGGTTTTTTAACTAATTTAATTATGTTTTAGAAAAAAGAATGGGTTTAATAGGTAAATTAGTTGATATTAATATTATTTATTAGAGAAAGGTCGTAAACTGCAACATTAACCAAGATCAAAATAAAATAATGATGGAAGTAGACACTATTGATTTGAAGCAGTCCTACTTTTAATTTCATAAATGTATCCTCATTAGTAACAGAAACTTTTAAACAGCTATTGTTATCCTTTTGACAACAAGTTTTCTAATAATTGGAGGTAGTGTCACAAAGTCTAGCGCCCATTCGTTATATAGAGTGAGAGGAGGAATTACATGAAAGGTACTAACAAAGATTATGAAAAGATGGAAGAACTATACGAGTTGTATGAACAAAAAATTTATTATGCAGCCTTTTCTATTTTACATAATATTCAGCAGGCTGAAGATATAGTTCAAGAGACATTTATTACGCTCTATCATAATCTGGAGAAGATCCGCAGTTTGGATACTCCAGAGCTTAAACGCTACATATTGAGAATTGCGAAAAACAAAACGATTGATAGTTACCGGAAAAATAAACGACATAAAGTGTTTTTAGAAGAATATCAAAGAGAGTCGCCAGAAGTAATAGATGAAAATATTGAAGAGTGGGAGCAACGTTTAATGTCTGAGATTCAAATTGATACATTGCTAACAGAGTTAACTGAGTCTTACAGGCAGGTTTTTAAGTACAAAGTCTTCTATAACTTAACTTATCAGGAAATTTCAGAGGTAATGGAGCTTACTGAAGTCAATGTCCGTAAGCAATTTGAACGCGCTAGAAAACGACTACAGAATATTCTAGGAGGTATAGAAAATGAAGAATTCAAAGAACTCCAAAAATATGTATGACTTTGCTGAAAAAATTGCTTTAGACGATTTTGATAAACTAGATGATCAACATAAATTTTCAGATACTTACATGGACAAAAAAAATTTGTTTATGGAGGAAATTAAGATGAAAAGCAAACAGCCACAGCAAAAACGTAAAAAGAATCACATTTTAATCGCCGCTGCATGCTTAATGATTGGCATACCAACAACTGCTTTTGGTGCAGTAAAGGTCTATGATATGATTGTCCAAAAAGAAAATTATGAAGTAAATGTCTCTGTGTCAAATAATGACTCAAAAAAGAATAATAATTGGTATAAATTGAAAGTGAATTATTTGCCGGAAAATATGGTAGAAATCGAAAACGCTCCTATGAAATATTCATTTAAAGATAATTACGCAAAGGGTGGGTTTTCATTCTATCTTTGGAGAGTGGACAGAAATTCCAATTTTCAAACTTTGTACTCGAAAAGTTATGAAGAAATAGATATAAATGGTAAGAAAGCAGTGATTGTCAATAAAGACACTGGAAACAAAAGTTTAGCCTTTGACAGAGAGGTCTATCTTTTATTTGAAGAAGAAGGGATTATGGTAGATTGTACTATTGGAATCGATGTTAGTGAAGAACAAATGATGAAGGTCATGGAGAATATTTCACTTGAGCCAACATCAAAAGAAATGGCATCATTCACTGCCGATTTAGATGATGCTCTTTATAGTGAAGAGAATGAACCAACAAAATTTACCGTTATTCCATTGAGCAAAGACAGTAAACAACTATTTAGCGTAGGAGAAAAGGTTCCAGTAACCTTAGATCAAATAAGCAAATTAGATAACCTTGAATTTATTATAGAAAAAGTTGAAGTTTTTGATTCAATCAAAGATTTTAAACAAGATAACTTTAATGAAATGGGACTAGAAGTACTAGCCAACAATAAAGCTATAGATCAGAATAAGGAATTGTTACCGTATAGACGGGATGTATATAAAGTTGGAAATGGTAAAGATTCTATTGACGAATTAGTAGAGTCACAATTAATTAGTCCTAAATTTGTTTACCTGACAACAACAGTGAAAAATATTGGTAACCAGGCTATAGAAAAAATTTGTATGAATCCGGGCATACAGGTACTGAAATATAAAAATAATGCATGGAACTATGCTAAAGAAGATGGAATTGACGAAAAAAGTATTATGACGGGCGAGGTTGATTATCTAGCACCTCACGGAAATGGAAAATCCTTTTACTTTATTGACAGTATCCTACCCGGACAAACGATAAAAGTTAACTTAGGTTATTTTGTAGACGAAGATAAACTGGATTCAATCTTCCTAGATGCTTTCCATTACAGTGGGCATGGTGATACTATAGACATGAATGCGAAAGATCGTTGGTGGATTGATATTCGTAAATAATAATCAAAGGAAATAGTTTTATGGGAATGAATATAAGAAATTATTTAAATAAGATGGACAGTTAAACAACAAAGGGCAATGCTAAATTCCATTAAAAAAAGTCGGATTCCTATAAGGAACCGACTTTTTTTTACAAATGATTCAATGCTTTGACGCTCACTTTAACTGTTAAATCATGTTTCCCACCTGAATAAACGCCTTCAACAGGGCTTATATCGGAATAATCACGGCCGATACATAAAATAATGTGATTTTCTAACACTTCTACATTATTAGTTGGATCGAGACCAATCCAGCCGATTCCTGGTATCATGACTTCTACCCAAGCGTGGGTTGCAATATCACCGATCAAGGCGGAGTTTTCATCGACGTATAAATAACCGCTCACATAGCGTGCTGGAATTCCTTTAGCTCTTAGCACTGCAAGCATGACATGTGTGAAATCCTGGCAAACACCTCGCTTAAGGGAAAAGGCTTCGCTTGCAGTTGTCGTAACATCGGTTGCACCTGGAACGTATTCAAAAGTCGAGTATAAATATTGCATTAAATTTAATGAAAATAATACAGGATTTTCAGCATGACCAATTGCATGATAAACTTCCTCTAACTGATTTTCTGTCATAAACGTAAAATGTGTAAACTTTAAATAGGGCAAATAATGTTCATAAAACAGTTTCGAGTGAAAAATTGTCTGCATTTCTGGTGAATATTGAATGCGATGAATGAATGGTGCACGTTGAATGCTGACAATAGAGGTCGTTTGAATTTCTAGCTCTTGATGCTGCTCAGGTATATAAAATGTGCCAACCGTATTGCCCCATATATCTGTATGCTCACGCGTTAAAGATGAAGGAGTGATGGCAATTCGATAGGATAGTAAGCGCTGACGCTCATCGCCCCTTGGTTTTAAGCGGATTGTATTTAAGCTTTGATCGACTTCAGACTCATATTGAAAAATATTTGTATGTTGAATTTCAAATTTCATTGTGTCTGCTTCCTTTGGATTACTGACTTGCTTGTTGAAAGGGAGCTGTTGTTGATTCCTTTCAAGGTTGTACGCTGGGTTCATATAAATGATAAATTGTTGAAAATGTATTGCCAAAATCAATACATTGACACAATCTTTCCTCCATTAACAAAATAGTTTCCTCTAATGTAATATTCCATAAATCTACATTCATCACCGCAAATAATAAACTCTTTAATGGGGTATGAAGCGCTAAAAATCTTGCTGAAAGAGGGTCGCTGTCTAAACAGATAAAAGCTTCTTCTAATTTTTTTAAGCAAAACATCACTGAACGTGGGAAATGCTTATCCTGTAATAAATATTGCATAACATAAAGTAAATTGGTTTGGCAATGCTTGCGTAAATAAGACTCCGTCGCCTCCGATAAATCGAGTAAAAACGATCCATCCGCTTCTTTTAAAGAGATGGCTATTTCCTTATGTTGCTCCAGTATAATTAAAGCCATACGAATCGTCTTTTCTACACGTTCTAACCATTTCCCAACTTGCATGAAATAAAACGGTAAATCTCGATCCATCGAGCCTTCGATAAGCCCCGTTACCGTCAAAGAAGTCTTGCGAACATTTTGTAAAAAAGAGTTAAGAACAATTAGGGGAATTGGTCTTTCACGTTCTAACATGTCTTGCTGTAACGATAAATAAAAGGCATTTTGCAATTCCCAAAGCTCAATGGGTATGCTATCGCGGGTTATACGGGCGTTTTCTCGAACTGCACGTAAAGTAGCATGGAGGGCGTTGCAGTTATTATTAGAAAAGAGTAGATATTCGATAAGTGGATTGACTCGAATCGACTCATAAAATGACAAATATTCTTCCTTCGAGGCACAAATATTTAACACCGCTTCCCAATGATCGATGTATTCATTTTCTTTGCCAGATTGCTCCAACATATTCAACAGCTGTACTTGTAATATATGTGCATTCGTTTGTGATCGTTCACTATATCGTGCCATCCAATATAGTGCATCTGCTACTCGACTTAGCATATTGCAATTCCTCCTTTAATATCCATGTATCTTTAGCTCCTCCGCCCTGGGAAGAGTTCACGACTAAAGATCCTTCTTTTAATGCGACACGCGATAAACCTCCAGGAAGCACATAAGTATCCTCGCCCTTCATGACATAAACACGCAAATCGACATGACAAGGATAAAATCTACCATCCTGAAAAGCAGGTGCTCTAGACAGGCTAATTGTTGGTTGTGCAATGTATTGAACCGGGTTTTCCAATATTTTTTCTTTAAAAATAGCCAGTTCTTCATCACTTGCATGCGGACCAACTAGCATATCATAGCCCCCTGATGCACTAACGTTTTTTATAACAAGCTCTCTCATATGCTCAAGAACCCAACCTCGCTGTCTATCATCAGCTAAATGATAAGTTTCCACATTACGTAAAATAGGTTCCTCTTTCAAATAGTAGCGAATCATATCCGGTACATAGGCATACATCGCTTTATCATCAGCAACACCATTACCAACAGCATTTAAAATAGCAATATTTCCAGCCTTATAAGCAGCCATAATATGTGGAACGCCAAGTAAAGAATCCTCTCGAAAAACAACAGGATCTAAGAAATCATCATCAATTCGCCGATAAATAATATCAATTTGCTCTAGACCGTAGATTGTCTTCTTATACACCTTATTATCTCGGACAACTAAATCTCGCCCTTCAACAAGCTGAATATTGAGTTGCTGTGCTAAAAAAACATGATCGTAATAGGCCGAATTATACATACCTGCTGTTAAGAGGACAGCTTTAGGTTCTCTATCTTGGTTCATAGAAGGTGGACGATGAGCAAGAAGTGCCTTCTTCATAAAGGCCATTTGTTTGTCGAGTGACTGGATCGTATGTTTAGAAAAAAATTCAGGATACACTTCCTTCATCACAGATCGATTTTGAAAAACATAGGATATCCCTGAAGGATTGCGTAAATTATCTTCTAACACGTAGTAAACGCCATGTTCATCACGAATCAAGTCTATGCCTGCTAAAAAAATATGATTATCAATAGGTACTTTTATACCAAGCATTTCTTTATAATAATACCGATTGTTTTCAATGAGTTGTTTCGGAATAAGCCCATCCTCAAAAATGCATTGTTCATGGTAAACATCATGTAAAAAACAATTTAAGGCTTTTACACGCTGCTTCATACCAGCTTCTATGACTTCCCACTGTTCATAAGGAATAATAATAGGTATAAAATCAAAGGGCATTGTGCGCTCCGTTCCACCTTGTGCACCATATACGGTAAATGTAATGCCTTGTTTAAGGAATGTTGATTGTGCTTGCTGATATTTTTCATCTAATTGTTCCTTAGTAAAAGCATGGAGCTTATGGTGGAAAGATCGATAATGAGGCTTCGGTTGATTACCTTCGAACATCTCATCAAAAAACATACCAGATTCATAGAACTTCATCATATGGATCGCCCTCCGAATTTAAGTAGTAGAGAAAACGTGTTACACTTAGTAAGAATCAATATCGCCTTGGCGACATTGTAGTAAATAGGTACCAATTGAAAAGGCACCACATCCGCATTCATCTATGAAGATAAATACATATAAAAGGAGCTAATAAAATGACAAGCATTAATTTAATGCAAGCGTATGAGCTAGACAAGCTTTCAAAATTAGAGTTTACTGATGAGGAGATTTTACGCACATTGCAAACAGGGGATGTATCCGTTTGGCAGGAACAAGTACCAAACTATGAATTTTCCGAAACAATGGCACTTTACCAAGAAGGGGAGCAAATTTTCATAGATGCTCTGCACGGAAACTACAGTATCAAATATGTAACTTTGCCAGGCATTAAGCGCTTATTGTATATTCGTTTCCAATTAGAAGAAGGCAAGGATTATCAATTATTAGAAACGGGAATCCAGCATTTAACTTGTGATGAGGATGTTATCGCTAAACTTCAACATATGCTATCAACAAACTGGTCTCTAGCCAAACAAGTAGATGGGACGTATAGTATTTTTGTAAAGTAACGATTTTCATACCAAAATCGACAAAAATCCAAATAATACCATGCGTATTGTGAGAAGAATCGACACGTACAGTTACCCATCTTTTTATTTTTCGAATCGTCTCAGAGCATTTAACTCACTAGATTTAAATATTCATTTTTTTTGCTCTTTATGCTTAAAAAATGGAACTTTCATAAAAACTTTTAAAAAGGTGATTTTCTTTCTAAAGAGAATCATCTTTTTTATCGTTCCGGGTTGTAAGAAAGAGCACTTTTTTCATTATAAAGTTCCCAAATTTATATTTGGGAACGTTTTTTCGTGGTAAAATAGAGAAAATAGAGGTGATTTTATGGAAAAGACGAAGCTTCCTAAAATAATGAGAGATTTCCTTGTTTATTTAACGACGATTAAAGGGAAGTCTCATCGCACAAGAAAAGAATATGAATACGATTTGACTTTATTCTTCCGATTCTACATAGCAGTTCAGCATGATCATGAACTATCAGATTTAACGAAAATCGATATTTCTAGTATTTCAATAGAAGAAATTCGTGAAATGACACTAGAGGATCTATATTTATTTATGGAATATTGCGAGGTGCAGCGAGGGAATTCAGCATCTGCGAGAGCGCGTAAAGTAGCAACGTTAAAATCATTTTTTAAATATCTAAAAGGGAAACGACGTCTACTAGAGGAAAATCCGGCAGATGAATTAGAAACGCCAAAAATAGGACGGAAAAAGCCTATCTATATGAACATGGAGGAAGCTACGCAATTTATCGATGGCATCCAGCCAAATCGTGCTTCACCGAGGAATTATTGTATGATGATGTTCTTCTTAAATTTAGGGATTCGTGTGACAGAGCTTTGTCAGCTAAATAGGTCATCTATACAAGGTCGCTATTTAACGGTTGTTGGTAAAGGGAATAAGGAGCGGACAGTATATTTGAATGATAGCTGTATCCAGGCACTTGCAGACTATGAAAATGGTAGAAAGACGGCATATAAAGGAGGGGGAGAAGAGCCTCTTTTCGTCTCACAAAAGGGAACTCGCTTCACTCGGCAAACCGTTGCAAAAATCGTTAAACAAATTAATCAGCAATCAGGACTTCAAAAAGAACGCCTGACACCACATAAGTTACGGCATACATCTGCGACAATGATGTATAAATCAGGGGCAGATATTCGAAGTCTCCAGCATATACTTGGCCATTCAAGTGTTGCAACGACACAAATCTATACGCATATTGAAGATGAAGAGCTACAACATGTACTCGAAAATAATCCGTTCAATATTGTTCGAACTAAAGAACATTACATTGAATAAAATAGGCAACTAAAAAAGCCGATTATCCTTACTTGTAGGAGTCGGCTTTTAGTTCTATTATCTGTTGTTAGCTTCCATGCCATTAATAGCGTTTGTTAGCTCAATAAACTGTCTTTCAATTGGCGTAAACTCGTGATGTAACCGAGTAATTAAATATAAATCAACGAATCTAAAGGTTGATGGTAATTCTAAGTATTGTTCAATGTTGTATCGACTTGCTATACGTTTAGAAACTAACGTAATTCCCATGCCCATCATGGCAAATTGTAACAAAGTTTCTGGATCTCCCACTTCAATTATTTCTCCCTGCGTAATAGCTAAATTCTTACATATGTCTCGCAATATTGAAAGATACAAACAGTTATCAGATAGCACAAGTAAGTTTTTTTCACATATATAATCCTCGAAGATTGTACTCCGATCAATACCTTGACCTATGATAACCATTTCTTCAATAGCAACTTTTTTATACTTTATATGATTATTTTTTAATGTACCAATTGTATAGGCTAGATCAATTTTCCCTTGCAGAATTTGATTTTCTATATATGCTGTTGAACCTGTTTTTAAGGTTACCGATAAATTAGGGTATGTTTGATAAAGCTTATTTAAAGCTTGTGATACTTGAGTTCCTCCCATTGAAATCATCGTACCAACTCGTAGTTTTTCCTCATGTTTTTTCATCATATTTTCTGTTTCTTCCCAAAAAAACAATATTTTCTTAAATTGATGATATAATTTTTCTCCATCTTTTGTTAGTGTTACACCTTTAGAATTTCTCATAAATAATTGTTGATTATAATGATTTTCTATTTTTTTAATTTTTGCAGTCATATTTGATTGTAGGTGATTCAATTTAGCGGCAGCAGCTGATATACTTTTCAATTCTGCAACTGACACAAATGCTTTCATGTTTTCAATATCCATTTCTATTCACATCCATCAAAAAAAGTGATAAGACCATCATTAATAAACATTTAAAATGATGTCTTGTTGTCATTATACTTTGTATAAGGATATAGAGAAACTTATTAATGGAGTTTGTCATTCCTAACTAGTCTTTATTTTGAGGGGGAGTCTTAGTAGCTTGTCGCTTCGATTTCGCTACAAATATATTACTACCAGTTAATAGGAGGTATAGTTAATGAAAAATAAAATTATCAATGTAGGGATTATAGGTGGATCTTTGAATAATCAATGGGCAAGTCAAACGCATATTCCAGCACTAAAGAACAATCCTTTCTACAACATAACAGCAATTGGAACTTCCAATATTGTTACTGCCGAAAAAAGTGCTAAAATTCTGAATGCACCTCATGCTTTTACAAACTATAAGGAATTAGCACAATCGAAAGATGTTGACTTAGTAGTTGTAAGTATCAAAGTCCCTCATCATTATGATGCTGTACTAGCAGTATTAGAAGAAAATAAACATATTTATTGTGAATGGCCACTAGCTATTCATACGCATCAAGCAGAAAAAATGGCTCAATTAGCAGAAGAAAGACATATTCATCACGCAATTGGACTACAAGGTAGGCAATCTCCAGAAGTTAACTATGTAAAACAAGCCATTCACCAGGGGGATATTGGTAAGGTTATTTCCTGTACTATGCAAGTTGCAACACAAGGAAAAGGTGGCATAACAGATGAAAAAGGTCGTTATCTATTAGACGAAGATAATGGAGCCACCCTTCTTTCTATTAACGGCGGGCATTCACTAGATGTACTCTGTTATATTTTAGGTGATTTTAAAGAACTATCTGCTACAATGAATGTCCACTATACCGAGGCGTTCGTACAAGAAACAGGTCAATCAATAGAAAAAAATACAGCTGATCAAATATTGATACACGGGACGCTCGTAAATGATACTTCAGCATCTGTACATATCCAAGGAGGGGTTTATCCTGCTTTTCAATTAGAAATTAGGGGCGAAAAGGGAGCATTTCGCTTAACACAGAAAAATTCCTATGGCCATGTCCAATTTGGGAACCTTATCATTGAAAAAATGATTCATCCAAATAATTTGTTTAACACTAAAGATATTTTAATGGAAGAAGTAAAAATATCAGAACAAAACAATGACGCGATCAGCTATGTGAATCAAGCTTATACGATGTTGGCAAAAGATATTGTGGAGAGCAGCAAGCATATTCCCGATTTTAATGACGCTGTCAAACTGCATCGATTGTTAGATGTAGTTCGAAAATCCGCTAAGACTGGTAAACGAATATTCATAAAGCAGCCATAAAAGAATATTTCACACTGTATTAAACATATACAGAAAAGGGAGTAAAAAAAGTAGTGGAGGAGATACCTATGAATCAATTAATAAACGATCATCTATGTGAAACAAGAAACAACTTAGTTGAGGAAATACAATTATTAAGTGATAGTCAATTCAATGCTAAGCCTGCTGCAAATTGTTGGAGTATCGCCCAGGTTTGCCATCACTTATCTTTAACGGAGGAGTCTTTTATAAAAGTAATTGCATGGGGTTTAAAACAAGAGAATAGTCAGCAAACAGAACGTAAAAATATTCACCTTATTTTAGATAGAACAACGAAAGTTCCAGCACCAGATTTCCTTGAACCAACAAAAGACTTTGTGACAGTTCAGCAAATCATGACGTTGCTTGACGATTCTAGAAAGAAATTTACAATTTTCTTAGATACAATTGAAGATCCATCCCTATTAACAGAAAAAATCTTTAAACATCCATTTCTGGGCGAATTACCCCTTGATCAATGGATAGAACTAGTTTATATTCATGAACAACGGCATATTGAACAAATAAAAGAAATCAAAGCACTCATCAAAGTTGAGCATTAACGAATTTATTGGAGACTGAATACAAAGAAATGATAAAAAAAGCACGACATTATGTTAAAGAATTAATAATTGAAATTTTAAATTCAATCGTATTTGAAGTAATTTGCAACATCTTAATTTTTATTCCTAGAATGATTATAAGATTGCTGAAAATTATATGGTGAAAGTCTAATTTCTCATGGGCAACAAAAGAGCTTGATAGATTGATAGATAGACATAAAAAGAAGGAAGGACCAAAGTGCTTTCCTTCTTTTTTATGTTGTAGAAGAGGAAGAGCCACCAATTAATTTACAACTAAAGGTAAAAATCCTTCATTAATATGTGAAATTAGCAAAAGCCATTGTTTTGATCAATCTTTTTTCAAAACAATGGCTTTTATTATGTTTTTAATAAAACTATTTAGAAATACTTGACGAAACAAACCATCTGTTATATATTAATTAGAAATAAAAACAACTGTTATAAAACAGTTTGGTTTAGGAGGAATTCTAATGTCAAAGTATCGTGATGGTTATGAATTTTATTGTGAGATGTGTGAGCGCTATGGTCTTGAGCCAATTTCATTCCGCTACTATTTGTTACAGTTATCACAGCAACAACTTTCCGCTTATAATATGCAAGCCAAACAATTAGGAATTTGAAAGGTTTGTAATTAAAGGATGTGGTTATTACGGAAGCCGACGTGAATATTTTATGAAAAGCCCAGCCATACTAATTTAAATGGACTGGGCTTTTGTATAGTTGAAAGAAATATCAGAAAATTTATTGACGTTGCAAATCAGCTGTTATATAATATTATCGGAAATATAATTCTGTTATATAACAAGATATATCGATCAATTATCATAAGAATAATTAGAATATTATAACGAAACTGTACAATCGAAAGGAAGTTATTAGTATGACAGATTATCGAGAAGGCTATGATTTTTATCGACAAGTGTGCGAGAAACACGATTTAGAGCCAATAAATTTTCACTATTATATATTAAACTTATCACAGGAACAACTAGATGCCTACAATGAACGAGCTAAAACATTGAGAGGTCAAATACAATATGAAATCTCTTAGCTTATAAAAATGCCTCACTGTCTTAATGTGACAGTAAGGCATTTTTGCTTCATATCATAAATGAAGCAATTATTCAAGTATAGTAAAATTACAGAAGATTCATATATTATAAAGATAACTAGGCTAAATATAATATATGAATAGCACTTAGGTAATTAAAGTCTTCAAAAACTATCGTATTAAGTAAGTGAAAAGACCTTATTATTAGGGGCTATTTTATTGAAAACCATCAAATGTAGATTTGAATGGTTTAATATTTGAGTTGAATTAACTGCTTTTCTAATACTATAATGTAATTACATAAAAAAGGCGATATCCCATAACCTTATATCTCTTGGAAATATAAAACAAAAGAATCAAACCCTTCTAATGAACGGAGAATGAAAATGATGAATATCACGCCTGATAGTATCAATCAAGTTAACTATAGTCTGAAAGAATTACAAGATATTTTTTCAGTAATGAATAGTTCAATCATTGTAGCAATTACAGATCGAACTGGGAAAATAACGTTTGTTAATGATCATTTTTGCAAAATATCTAAATACACCCGTGAAGAATTATTAGGGCAGGATCACCGTTTACTCAATTCAGGTTTCCATCCAAGATCCTTCTTTAGAGAGATGTGGAAAACTATAGGCAAGGGTGAGATGTGGAATGGCGAGGTGTGTAATCGGGCGAAGGATGGCAGCCTTTACTGGGTGAAGACAACGATATTTCCTTTTCTTGATGACAATGGTAAACCGTATCAATATATTGCTATAAGGGTCGATATTACTGCACAAAAGGATATAAAAAAGATAACGCATATTGCTTATCATGATGAATTAACAGGACTACCAAATCGTCGTAAGTTAGAACAACGTTTAGAAAATGAATTTCATCAATCTCGACGTACAGGAGAGAAGTTTGCGTTATTTTTCATTGATGTCAATCGTTTTAAAAATATTAACGATGGACTTGGTCATATCATCGGGGATATGTTCTTAGTAGAAATGGCGAATCGTCTACGCAACGTTGATTATACATCAAATTCTATTTACCGCCACAATAGTGATGAATTTGTTATTATTCTAAACGACGTTGACTGTATTGAGGACAAGGCTGAGGAAATAATTAGCGTCTTTAATGAGAGTTTTGTTGTTAATTCATATGAATTTTACGCAAGTATTAGTATTGGAATTAGTACTTTTCCAGATCATGCGAACTCTCCTGAGGAATTATTGAAAAATGCAGATATCGCCATGTATGCTGCAAAATCTTCACGGGGTAATCAATATCGCTTGTATCGTCCAAATATGGAGGAAATCAATGATAAATGGTTAATACTTGAAACAAAGTTACATCAAGCGTTAAAAAAAGATAGTTTAGAATTACATTATCAACCAAAAATCAATTTAAAAACGAATACAGTGATTGGCATGGAGGCATTGCTACGCTGGCATGACCCTGAACTAGGTTATATGCCACCGGATCGCTTTATTCCATTTGCTGAGCAATGTGGGCTCATTAATGATATAGGGGTCTGGGTGTTAAGAAAAGCATCTGCCCAGGTACGCACTTGGAATGAAGTACATAATTCAAACTTACGTGTTGCCGTAAACATTTCTCCGATTCATATTAGTACATCAGGCTTTGTTGACATGGTACTTGAGGTTATGGCAGAAACAAAAATTGATCCGCAGTTTTTAGAAATTGAAATAACAGAAATGAGTATGCTGGATTATACGGAGGATTTAATTAATACAATTAAGCAATTAAGAGCACTTGGTATTACGATTTCTTTAGATGATTTCGGGACTGGTTATTCATCGTTAAATTATTTAAAAACGTTCCCAGTAGATGTTTTGAAAATCGATCGTGCATTCGTCCGTGATATTGTGCCTGAAAAATCAGGCATTGCCATGATTTCAGCTATGATCTCTCTAGCGCATGCGTTAAATCTTCAAGTAGTAGCTGAAGGTGTCGAAGAAGAGGCAGAATTAAACGTACTACGTGAACATGGCTGCGAATATGTACAAGGCTATTATTTCAGTAAGCCATTATCAGTAGAGGACTTTACACAATTGATAGTAAAAAGTAGATCATTATAGGAGTATCAATATGGAGGATCTTGTCTTTAGTTTGGATAAGATCCTCTAAGTGTTTATGTAAAGGAAGGTTTAGAATATCTCGATATTTCCTATATGCGGAGCTAACGTTAAAGTTTGGATCATCACCAAAACGTGTGTTGATTTACGTTCCGACTGGGCGCTTTCCTGGGGGCGTCCGATGAGCCGCTTCGCTTCGCTGCAGGGTCTCATCTGTGACGCTGATCCCCGAGGAGTCGCCCAGTCTCCACTCCAATTAACTATTTACATAGTAGACGTTTTAACAAAAGTTATCCACAACTTTTGGTGATGAACCTAAGGTTTTGAATTTTGTCTATGCTAAAATTTCATTTTCTATAAAGGAGGTAATAACATGGTCCATTTCTATTTATCTGATTTGTTAAAACGTTGCAACTATAATTTGAATAAAACATTACTTATTCGTCATTCGCTCAATCATGAGCGTTTCATCAATGCGTATCGAGATGGTTTTTTACGTGAATATACGCAAAAACAGCCACCTCATTTTTTCGATGCTTTTGATCATGTCATTGTCTTTTCCTCAGATGAAGGGACGACATCGAAATACTTAACATCGTATGAAGTAAGGCATGGAGAGCAACCAAATGTTTCCTCAAACTGTTCGCCATTTTTGCTAGAGCCTTATAAAGATGATATCATGCATCCTTTATTTAAAATTTCAAATGATCCTTTACGTGCATATGAAAGTAAATTATTTATAGAATGGGGTAGAGCCGCTGTAAGATGGTATCAAAAAGGAACAAATGAGAAAATCATTACACAGCTTGTGAATACGAGTCAATTTGACTTTCCTGGATACGAAAACATCCTATTAACATTTAATGAATTAAAACAAATCATCGATGAACCTCAAACATATGCTGATTGGCACATTGCCTTAAGCTCAATCAATGCGATTTACGCAATTACAGATTGTTCTAACGGTAAAATTTATATCGGATCCTCATACAATAAAAATGGTTTACTTGGACGGTGGTCAGCTTATGCCACAACAATCCATGGAGGCAATGAAGCATTTAAGCAGTTACTTGCGAAAAATAAAACAGCAAATTTACAATTCCAATATACAGTTTTAAAAGTGCTACCAAAAGATATAACAGCATTAGAAGCAATCGAAATTGAAAGTAGCTTTAAACGAAAGTTCCAAACCATCGCTTTCGGCTATAATCGCAATTAACGGACAAATCAATTGCTTCAAAAAAATAAAGTAAATTATCTGATATTTCCCGAAAAATAATCGTTTTAATATTTGAAATTATTGAACTGTTTTGCTAAAGTTATATAAAATATAAATTGTTGATGTGGCCAAGTAAGTAAGAATAGTGAAACAGAGAATGTAGCAATTGCTGAGAGCTATATCACCGCTTCTTATCTGAACCCTACCACGGAGATGTTATGCAAACATAACCGAGTCGTTTTCGTTACAAAACGTTAGAGGGTTTTAAGGTTTTCTTAAAACTAAATTCAAGGTGGTACCACGTTTAGTCTGCACAAAGACGTCCTTATTTGTAGGACAGCTTTGTGCTTTTTATTTTTTAGTGGGTAAAGTTGCAGAAATGGAGGAGAGAATATGACAACACAACAAAATGATTTTTCAAAATGGTACATCGAGACAATCCAAAAGGCAGATTTAATGGATTATACACCAGTACGTGGCTGTATCGCATTCAAACCAGACGGCTATGAAATTTGGGAATATATTCAGCAAGAAATGGACCGTCGTTTTAAAGAGACAGGTCATCGTAACGCTTATTTCCCGATGTTAATTCCTGAATCCTTTTTCCAAAAAGAAAAAGATCATATCGAAGGTTTCTCACCTGAGCTTCCTTGGGTAACAGAAGCAGCAGGCGAAAAATTAGAAGAACGTTTAGCGCTTCGTCCAACTTCTGAAACGATGATTGGACATCTCTATTCGAATTGGATCAAAAGCTACCGTGATTTGCCGGTCTTAATTAATCAATGGGCAAATGTTTTTCGTTGGGAGAAAAAAACCCTTCCGTTCATTCGGACATCTGAATTTTTGTGGCAAGAGGGCCATACAGCCCATATTGATGAAGAAGACGCACGTCAAGAAACAATGCAAATGTTAACGATCTATAAAGAAGTTGTAGAGGGTTTACTGGCCATTCCTGTCTATGATGGACAAAAAACACCATCAGAACGTTTTGCAGGGGCGGTCGATACATTTTCTATTGAGGCAATGATGAAAAATGGGAAGGCCGTACAAGCTGGTACCTCTCACTATTTAGGAACAAAGTTCGCTGAAGCTTTTGATATTAAATATTTAAACAAAGCTAATCAGCATGAATACGTACACACAACATCTTGGGGCACTTCCACACGTTTAATAGGTTCAGTAATTATGGTTCATGGTGATGAGCAGGGGCTTATTTTACCGCCACGAATCGCACCAACTCAAGTTGTCTTAATTCCTGTAGGTCCATGGAAAAAGAACCCCCAAATTATAGAGAAACTTGATGACATTTTTGCAGCTCTTAAAAAGAACGGAATTCGGGTACGTCTAGATGATTCGGACCAATCACCAGGCTACAAATTTAATGAATGGGAATTAAAAGGTGTACCAATTCGAATTGAATTAGGGCCACGTGATTTAGAGAACAACCAGGCATTGTTAAAGGCGCGAGATGAAGATGACAAGCAATCCATTGAGCTGAATGACATTGTTGCAGCAATTGAGGCAGAATTAACAACAATGCAAACTCGTTTATTCGATAAAGCACGTAAATTCCGGGATGAAAACGCTCATATAAATATAGATACACTGCAGGATTTACAGCAGCATATTAACACTTCCAAAGAAAATGGAGCTATTTCTGGGTGGATCCTTGCTGGATGGTGCGGAGATGATGCATGCGAGGAAAAAGTAAAAGAAGAGACAAAATATACTTCTCGTAACATTCCGTTTAATCCACCAACTACGAAATCTATTTGTATTTGTTGCGGAAATGAAGCAAAGCATACAGTTTGGTTTGCTCAGGCGTATTAAATAGTTATTAAATTTGCTTTCAAACACAAGTATTCAACTATTGGAAATATGTCCATATTTCCAATCCATTACCTGATAGCTTTTATAACTCTTATTGTTTCGTTCTAACTGTTTCGATTTCGTCTGAACGATAGGCTGTTTTTTTACTTCATTGATGAAGGTGGTCATATCATCGACAAATGTTAATTTGCACGTGAATGGCTCGTCATACAACTTCTGGTTATTAGCCAAGAACCATTGTAACAATCATTATCCTTTCGCTACAGGAAAATTAGTTACCATTAGATGTTTCTACGTCGAGTAATCGATTGTCACTATCCTTGTCATAAAGGAGATGTCTCAAAAAAGCTTTTCAGACATCTCTTTTTGTATTTTAGACTAGCTCGAATGGGAATGTTTGTTCTATAATAGATTTAACTTGAATCTAGACATTACTGTTTCCACAACAATTTATGAAAAATCGTTCAATTATTGAACAACTTTGAACGCAAGTTCGAAGGCAATCCCTATTTCCGATTCCCAATGGAATGACTTAAAAATGAAAAAGTATAGCCACTAAGCTTTTAGTACAAATCAATTTTATAGATGGGGACATGGAGAACTTGCTACAAATCGATATTCATTTTATTGATTTCAACAAGGAACGTAGAGCAGTGGTGAACAGAAAATGAAAGCTTATGCTCCTTAGTACTAGGGGCATCTAACTTCAGTAGTGAGGATAGTTGGTTTCGGTTTGGAAACTTTTTAGATTAATGAGGAAACCGTAAAACATGATAGGGTCAGTTAACAAATAAGGAGACTAATACAATGACAAATGATACTTTACAATTATCCCAGAAATGGCGAGAAGAGGGGTTACGTTATGCAAGTGAAATTAATGCCTACGTGCGCAAAGGATTAGAAACTAACTGGGAGGCACTAGGAGAGGAGCCAATTGAAGATTCACGCGGACAATTAGCTTCGCAAGTGTATAAGTTTATTAAACAGGCGAATAGTACAAAGCAACTGGAAACGCTCCGCGAACAGTTTCCAGCTGCTTCTTGGCCATTTCAGGAAACACACAGCCAACTGATGCGAGCCGTTTATCCAATTGCATTTCTCAGAGATGGTGCATTACTTGTTGCAGCGCAAAATGAAGATTTTTCACGCACTGTCTATGTGATGGATAAACAGGAAGCAAACCGTATCGAGCACATACAAGCAGCAAGTTGTTCTGCGGATGGGCGCGACATTGCTTTGATGGATGAGCTAGGAGTTCGGATCGTACGCGAGCCCGATCGAGAGTTGAACGGCACTTTGCTGGCTACATACAAATGGGCGACAATCATCGACCAATTGCACGAAAAATACCCTGATATTGAGACCTTGCAGCCAGAAAGCTATCGAAGCGCAGATGTCATTCCATTCGCTGATGGCACGAAGTTGTTGGTGGTATCGCATGATGGCATTTATTTGATTGAGGAAACAGATGCCCTCTTGTTGCACCCGTCAGTAGAAAATATAAGGGAGTGGGCAGAGGAAGAGGATGACTTCACAGCAAGTTTAGCGATGCCACATGGAGCTGTTTCGCGAAGCAGCAGATGGTTGGCTTATGGAAGTCAAGATAGCGATCATATGTTATTAGATATGGAAAAGTATGTTATGCATTCGTTTGAACCGATGTCGAGTTATCCGCATTACAGCTTGTTCAGTGCCGATAATGAGCATGTTTGGTTCAATGCATGTCATTTTTATAATGGATGTACACTTGGTATTGCACTCCATGATCTTAAACCGGACAATAATGAAGAGCCCCTTTCAATAGATGAAAGTATGCGTGTATATGCCGGTGTTGCAGTGCAAGGGGGCAACATTTTGGGTGACGCATATGGTTATTTACGAATGATTGATTTGGAGGGGAATGAACTTTGGCGTTACTTCGTATCTGGGACAATCAGTGGCATGGCATTAAACTCTGATGAGACCATATTGCTTGTCGGTACATACAATGGAATGCTCCATATACTTGATTTAACTAGTACAGAGCCAAGTCCGTATGAGATTAGCACAAGTTCAATACGTGAATCGTACCGCTGGATCATCTGGGATACTCAGCAACCACTATACTGGTAGGTTTTATTTGCAAATTCTTTAAGGTTTATTTTATCAACATGAATGTATAAAAAAAGCTTTTACATATCAAGACGAAAACTTAACAATTGATTATACTTCTTGTAGCACTCATCCGGAAATGCAGCAGGCAAACTAGAAGTGACATGGCGAAAATAAAACCAAATGGAATAAAGGCTATAATAAAGGAAAAGAAGTATCTACTTTCATGTCCATAAATGCGGACGTCAAAGTGGATACTTTCTTTTTTAAGTAGAGGTAGTTTGAACAGGGGCATAAGAAGTACTAATATGTCCAAGCTTATTTTTAAGATTTGAATTTAAAACATTAGATTTTTTTAAAAAAGCATCCTGAATACAAGTACGCGATGGACGAGAAGCTCAGCAAATTATTTGTATTAATGATTAGAGAATAAAACGAATGCAACTATCCCAAAATAAAAATTGACTGGACACTAAATGGTGTCGTATAATTAAGACACCATTTAGTGTCCAATTTAAAAGGGAGAGGAGATTTTGAGCGACAAGACTCAAGACCGTGATGTTTATGCTGCTATTGCTGACCCAACAAGACGTCAATTAATACGCTTGCTGGCAGATGCGGAAGAATTACCTCTTCACGAATTAACGTCTCAATTTCAAATGGGGCGTACAGCAGTTTCTAAGCATTTGGCGATCCTTAAAGATGCCGATCTCGTAATTGCTCGAAGGGTTGGTAGGGAAACGAGATATCGATTGAATGCCAAACCATTGCAAGAAATTCAAGATTGGCTATCGTATTACGAAGTTTTCTGGAAAGAAAGAATGGCAAGATTAAATCTTTTATTGGAGGAAGAAAAATGAAAGCAGATGTATCTTTAGATTATCAATTTACAAGTTCAATCGAGAAAGTTTGGAACGCATTAACGGATTCAGACACTCTTGCAAAATGGATCTGGAAAAATGACTTTAAACCAGTCGTAGGACATAAATTCCAATTCCGAGCTGAGCCAAATGAATGGTGGGATGGAATTGTCAATTGTGAGGTGCTCAAAGTAGAAGAACCTCATACATTATCTTATACTTGGGCAAGTGCCGGAGAAACAACAACTGTGACATGGACGTTGACGGAAGGTCCAGATGGCACTACACATTTACATCTTGATCAAAGCGGATTCAGTGAAGCAACAAAAGCTCGTCAAGGAGCAATCGAAGGAGCAAAATACGCTTGGATTAACAATGGTAATCAGCTCGAAAAAGTGTTAGCAGAACTGTAAACTATTTCTCCATTATGATACTTGCTTTTCTAAAGCAAAAGCAGGTATCAAATAAGAAATGAATAAAATAAACTGTTCTTTAACAATCGGACGCTTTCGGAACATAGAAAGCGTCATTTTTTTAACTTCTTTCAGCCTTTGCTGAAAGAAGTTAAAGCCTCCGGCGGATGTCACGGAATCGGAAAGGAGTACTTTGTACTTGCACAAAGCCGACTCCGGACGCAATTATGCCGAGGCATAATTGATTGGATGTCATAAACATAACAAATGCAGTTGAAGTTATGCTAACATGACAATACTAAATGGAATGGAGAGAATATCCGATGAAAATAAATCAATTAATTGCTAACAATATAAACCGCTTAGATGTCAACTTGTCGGAAGATCAATCTTTAGGAATTGCTGGATTATCGGGCTCTGGTAAAACTACATTTTGCCAAACAATTGGTGAAGAATCTAAGAAGCGTCTAGTTTCTTTATTGCCAAAAGCAGAATATCAGTATTTGTTTCCTAATATTATGGAAACGAATTTCAGTGCCATCAAGATGGAAGAAATGCCTTTAGTCCTTTTTCTCGGGAAATCATCCATTTCTACTAATCCACGGTCGACAGTTGGTACTCATACAGGTGTTTTTAAAGAGATACGTGAAAAATTGGCAGATAAGTTTGATCTTTCTCCAGAGGTTTTTTCCTTTAATAATGCACTGGGTTGGTGTCCTGCTTGTAAAGGGCGTGGTACGACTAAAAATGTCGAATGTAAAAAGTGTAAGGGTAAGCGCTATAATCCGGAAGTTGAGCAATATAAGTTTGAATTATGGAATCAACCACATAGTATTTCCGATATAAACAATTTAAATATAGAAGCGATTTATTCCCTTTCAGCGGAATTGGCGATTAGCGAGGAAAGACAACGTATTCTTACAAATATTATCCAAATGAATATTGGCTATTTAACGTTAAATCGGGTCATGGGTACCTTGTCTGGAGGAGAATTAACTCGACTGTACTTGGCAGAATTTATGGCAGCTAGTGAAAATACGGTCATTATTATTGATGAAATTTCTGTTGGTCTTGATCATCAAACGCTGTTGAAAATTTTACAGCAAATTAAACAATTGGGCTATAAAAACCAAATTTGGCTTATTGATCATTCTGATACAGTGCTAGATACAGCGGATGGGCAGCTGTTCTTTGGACCTGGCAGTGGGAAATACGGCGGTAAAATTGTCGAAGTTTCACCACGTCCGGAACCAGTCTATTGGGAACGAAATCAGGCAATGCCTACAGACTATTATCAATTTCATGATCTTTACTGTCGTAATATTGAAATGGCTAACATTCAGATTCCAAAAAATAGACTCGTAACCGTTACAGGTGAATCTGGCTGTGGGAAATCAACCCTTGTCAATGAGTGTATCTCTAAGGACTTCCTAAAACGATATCCAAAAGATAAATTAGTCATGGTAGGACAAGACCGTAACCAATCAATTACAAGCCGATCAACGGTTGCAACGTTCCTTGATATTAAAAAGAAAATGACGAAATACAGTGATGACATTGACGATATTTTCCAACGATCCATTGAGGACATTATTGAGGAGCTCCCACACGAAGACATTGCTCATAAACGCTTAAGTTTATTAATTAAGCTGGGTCTCGGTTATTTAACATTAGAAAGAAAAACACAATCTTTATCGACAGGGGAATTTCAATGTGTTCATTTAGTGTCTGAGCTATTTTCGAACGCAAGAAACCCCCATACGCTATTTATTTTTGACGAGCCTTCAAAAGGTTTATCACAAAATATTTTAAACCAATTTATTGATAGTATTAGGGACATTCTCAAAGACGAATCTGTTTCTATCATGATGATTGAACATAATGCTTATATGATTGAGAGCTCTGATTTTATCGTTGATTTTGGAAAAAGACAGCAGGAGCCTGTTCGACATCTTGATGTTGTCGACCATGATAATTATTTTAGTCAACTTAACCGTACAGATAGTGATGCTTCATTGCATATCTCTTCAACACTTGCTACAAAAAGTGGCATCCATTACTTAGAAGACAATCATATTAGCTATTTTAAAAATGCCGAAAACATTTATAAAGGCGGTATTTTAAAAAGTTTGTCATCAATGGCCCGTTTAATTTATGGTGAGTATGAATCAGCAACAATTGCACCAGTCGTCGCCATTGATTTAGAAAGACACTTATATAGTCAGTATAGTTTTTTATATGAAATCGGTGGATTAATTAACCATATCGTGGCTGCCCATCCGACGAATAAAGATACGAGAAGCTTCGATTTCTTTAGTCAAGAAAACCATTGTCCTAGCTGTTCTGGACGCCTGCAAATTGAAAAATTTGATTTTGATATCGTCATACAAGACAAAACAGTGCCGTTCTGGGATGGCTTATTACATCCAGACGTGATGGAAGTATTAAAATATTATCAATATCCGAAATTACAATTCCTCTTTGATGAGATCAAGAATGAACTGGGTCAAGATATTAGTAAAAGCTACAATGAAATGACAGAGGAAGAAAGACATACGTTCCTCTATGGTTATTGGGAAAAATCATTTTATGATAAAGCTAGTAAGTCCTCAAAAAAATGGGAAGGTTTTAATTTTATCCTTGGGCGTTATATCGTTATTTCGAAATCAATCATTAAAGAACAAATGAAAGAATCAAAAGAGATGATTGCCTGTCCAATTTGTCAAGGAGCGGTGCTAAACCATAAGAAAAAACTAATGTTTGGAGACACTGATATTCGCGAGATAATACATCAACCTATTGAACAGGTCATAAAAACTGTTGGGAACTTACCAGAGCTTGAAAAACTACAAGCAATTGTAGGCGACGATATGACTCTTACGCAAGATGTCTCCTTACTTCCTAGAGAAACACAAGTATCGTTAAAAATGCTGGAATTAGAGCTAGCAAGCTTTGCTGGTTATGAAATTGTTCTAAATAATGTTTTACCATTTTGGGACAAAATTAAAGACAATATCGAGGCAATCAGCAGCAAAAATTTAATAACAATTTGTGATTTTGCCAACATTGACGAAACGAGAGAAACTATCATAGATAAGTATTTCACTAATGGAAAATACAAAAAACTAACGTACGTCTATGAAGCATTTGGCTACAAAAAAATTGTGACGCAAATGAATAAAATTAAAGCAAGTCATAAATGTCCATTCTGTAATGGGAAGAAAGTCATATCAGAAGATAATCTCCATGATGGCGTCTATAAATTATCCGTACCATGTGTTAGTTGCTCTGCAAGTGGTATCAATAATGAAGGTCGAAAAGAAATTATCGATGGTGTAGACGTACAAACATGGTTAACGGGCAAAGTAAGTGACGTTGTGGAAGAAAGCTTACGAACAGAGGCTGTTGCACATATTCCAATTTTTAACCGTATTCGCGAGTTGAATAAACGAGATATGATGGCCATTTACCAATGCCTAGAGCAAAACAATTAGATGAACGAAAGTTACTTCATATAGACTCATTTGCAATAATAAAATTGCAAATGAGTTTTTATGATATGCTGAAGATGAGCTTCTAAAAAGTCATTAGCAATTAGAGGGGAAAGATATGGATGGCAGAATTAATGGATTGGAAAAATAATACTCGAGGACAGAAATTCATCGCTTCTTTTAGTGGAGGAAAGGATAGTGTCTTAGCCTTATATAAAGCAATGCAGGATGGAGAAGCGCTTGGATTAATCGTCATGTTGGAGGAAGAAGGTGAACGATCAAGATCACACGGAATGCCTCCGGAACTTATTCATGCACAAGCGAAATCTATAGGTTTACCTGTTTATACTGCAGCAGCAAGCTGGACAGAATACGAAATGGTATTTATGCGCCTTTTAGAAAAAGCTAAAAATCAAGGGGCTGAAGTGTTAGTAACAGGAGACTTAGATTTGCCTGAGCATGGCTGCTGGCATGACAAGGTTACGAAGAATGCTGGATTAAAACTAGGCATGCCTTTATGGGAGATGGATCATCGTGAAGCCGTTGAAGAGTTCATAAACCTAGGATTTGTTACAATCATTGTAACTGTCAATTTATCTTTAGGTATGCGCGAGGAAGATTTAGGGCGGACGTTAACCTATGAATACATAAAGGAGCTTGAAGCTCGGGGTATTGACCCTTGCGGAGAAGGTGGAGAGTTCCATACTACAGTATTAGATGGGCCAATTTTCAAACAACCTATTCCTGTTCGTAAATGTGCGATGATTAGAAATGGAGAATATGCTTTTTTGCCTTTAGAACTAGATGTATAACTAAATGATACAGATGCAAAAGAGTATAGTTGTAATTAGCGGAATAAAAATTCCCCTTTAAATACAGAGAATAACATAGGGATCATCCATCTATTTTGAGATGGGGTCTCATGTTATTTTTTTGTATGTAGATTGGTACGAAGAAAGGTAGTCCGTATCCTACGTGTCATGGACATATTTACATATATGAAGTAGCATGCGATTTCTCCAGCACTTGTGCATTCTCCAAAGCGACAATCAGCGTCTCTCCAAATGCGACCTGAATTATATACTTTTCTTTTAAAAATATAAAAAGGGTCACCGGAGGATAATGACCCTTTTTAAATATTCGAAGGGAAAGGATAACTTTATATTATCCTAAAAAATCATGGGATAGATGGCGGTATTGGGTATTAATAGAATCCGATGAAGCTAGTGCCGACAATAATCAATAGAATGAATAGTACAACGATTAGCGCAAATGCTGAACCAGTACCATAACCACTACCGCTACCGCAATATTCAGACATAGTTATTACCTCCTTTCTACAATCTATAATATGAATAGTTGTTAAAAGGAACTGCGATATTTATCTACTCCTTGAATATAAATTTTAAAAAAACTTCTCCTATTGTATTTCTGTCAATTTTATCTTGCAGAAATACAATATGAATATCTTTTGCTTCAAAATTTTCCACATTTTCAATTAAACGCAAAGTACTTCGACAATTACAGCAAATTGAAGCGATAACGACTGTCTTGCGTATTATCACGCAATTTCAAATATTCTGTTCTTTCTACCTTAACGATGCCAAAAAGGGCAACTTAACGTTAATTTAGTTATATTTTTGATTGTATTAGTAAATTAACAATAGTTAAATAATTGCGCGAATAATACTCACTAATGTTCCATGATGTGATAAAATGGGAATGTACGTTTGATATTGCTGAAAAGTTAAAATTTAAGGGGGAGAAATGATTGGGTGCAACAAAGTATAGGCAAGTATGGAACTTAGATAGTCTGTTCCAAGGTGGAAGTAAATCATCACAATTACATGAACATATAGGTTATTTAGAACAAGAAATTTCTGAATTTGAAGAAAAAGCAAATTCCTTTAATATTCCACAAAAAATAAATGAATCAATTAATATTGCAGTTTTAGTTGAATACATAGGAGATATTCGAACGAATATATCTCAAGCAAATTCTTTTATAACTTGCCTTCTTGCGCAAAGTCCAAAAGATCAGGAGGCTATGATTCTGCAAGGGATCATTACGACAATAAATACTCGTTTTGAATCGGCATTGAAAAAAGTGAAAAATACTCTGGTAAAAATTGATTACCATTTGTGGCAGGGTCTACTGAATACTGATGTTTTAGCAAACTTTAAGTTTATACTGACTGAATGGCGTAAAGATGGAGAGATGACCCTTTCAGATAGAGAACAAAATTTAGTTTCAGACCTCATGGTAGATGGCTATCATGCTTGGGGGCAATTTTATAATTCTTTTATAAATAATTTTACAATTAAAGTTCAAATAAATGGAGAACAAAAAAATTTATCCGTCGGTTAAGCTATCAACTTACGTTCACATCCTAATGAAGATGTTCGTAAAGAATCCCATTATGCTTTAGAAGATACGTGGAAAGACAATGCGGAACTATTTGCGAAAATTTTAAATCATATTGCAGGCTTTCGATTACAAGTTTACAAGAAGTGTGGCTTTGATAATGTAATACAAGATTCTTTAATTAAAAATCGTATGAAGGAGGAGACACTTCATGCGATGTGGTCTGTCGTTAATAAATTTAAAAAACCCTTCACTGACTACCTAAATCAAAAAGCAAAAATAAATGGCTATAAAAAGATGCAATCATTTAACTTTTGGGCACCTATGACAACAGAAAAACAACAATTTGAATACGAAGATGCTGTTAATTTTATTTTGGAGCACTTTAGTGCATTCGGAACAGAATTAGAAAATTTCTCTAAAAAGGCATTTAGTGAAGGCTGGATAGAAGCTGAAGATCGTGCAAATAAGTCTGCTGTAGCATTTTGTTCAGGCTTTCCACTTTCGAAAGAATCAAGAATTTTCATGACATTTGGCGGTACAATTACAAATGTATTAACACTTGCTCATGAATTAGGACATGCCTTCCATAACGATGCAATGAAATCTATTAATGGCGTAAATAAACAATATCCAATGTGCATTGCTGAAACTGCTTCAACGTTTTCAGAGATGATTATATTAGATGCGGCAATGCAAAAAGCTACATCTACTAATGAAAAATTATTTTTGCTTGATGAGAAATTAAAGCGTAGTGTCATGAATTTCATGAATATTCATTCTCGGTTTTTATTTGAAAAGAAATTTTATGAAGAACGTAAAGCAGGCATTGTTTCATCATCACGCTTAAACGAAATGATGCAAGAAGCAATAGATGAAGGCTATGATGGTTCTCTCGATAATCCTTCACTGCATTCATGGATATGGACACCACATTATTATATGACACAATCTCCTTTTTATAATTTTCCTTATTCATTTGGATATTTGTTTGCATTGAGTTTATTTGCGAAGGCAAAGGAAAAAGGTAAAGAATTTGAAAGCTGTTATTTAGATTTGCTTCGTGATTCAGGAAGTATGTGCACAGAGGATTTAGTGATGAAACATTTAGGTGAAGATATCACGTCGGAAGCTTTTTGGAAAAAAGGAATAGAATTATGCATGAATGATGTGGATGAATTTATCAAATTAAGTAGTAGTGTATAAACTAACCATTTGTAAATGGAGTTTCCGGCTGGACTTACTGAATATGGTGAAAATATTAACCAAGCAAATAGCGGATAACTTCGAAGTAGAAGATGTACATATAATCATTATTTATTCATATTTTATTAATGTGAGTTACCGTTTGTGATTTCGCTATTTCGATAAAACGAAAGCCAATTTCCTGTACGTTAAGAAGTTGGCTTAGTTTGTGCAATTTAAAAAAGATTGCTTTTGCTCCTCTATATTAAACTAAATCCCTCGTAGCCATTAGGCTTAATGTATTCTCCTGTGGAAGCATTAAAGCCCATTTCTTTCATTTTTGTTTGGTCACTGTTCCAACCTATTACGAATAGAATAGTAACATCTCTCTCTACTTTTCTAAGCATAAAATTATTCCCTTTAGCCCACTTTCTGCCTGGATAAATACCCCTGATTGTAGCAATTCAGGTGAATCATATTTAATATCTTTCATTTGTATAAACTCTTTTTTAGGGTAAGGAGAAGTACCATCCCTCGTTACATCATTTGTATAATCTATTTTTCCGTCATGAATGGTTACTAAAAAAGTTTTCTTTTGCCGTTACCCCCAATTAATTTCCAGTCTTATCTAAATCAATATTTATTGCATCTATTAATTGAGCATTTTTATTCTATTTTAATGCTGGTGGATTTGCTAATTCAATCGCTTGTTTTATTAATAATTATTGCTGTTCATCGACTTCAAATGTATCTTTAGTTAATCAAAGGCAATTCTTTTCATTTTCTCAAGCCTTTTTTAGGTGTGTTGGTTCCAAACCTTAATCAAATATTCTGCGTCGTTAGTCAAAACATTTGTCGAACATTTCTAAATGGCAAAAGGGATATATTGGATTTTGTAGAATACTATTAAACAACCTAAAATTTTTAATCAGGAGTGAGGGAATTGGAAGGTACTCAAGTGCAAAAGTCGTTGTTCAGTAAAATAGGCTATCTCTATTTACCAACTAATAATATCGATGAAACAATTGAATGGTACCAAAAAAAGCTTGGATTTAAGCTTAAAACGCCAAAATTTCAAGATGATATTGGGTTTGTAGCGGTATTAACACCGCCAGAAGGCTATGTTGTATTACTCCTTGTAGAAACAAAGGATCTTACAACAGCAGATTTTTTACGGGATGGTCGCCTGTATCAAACTTTTACGTTGAATTGTCCAGACCTGGAATATACACATACCGCATTAAAGAATAGTGGTGTAGAAGTTAGTGAAATTATTTGGCGTGGAGAAAATGCTAAATACTTTGTTTTTACTGACCCATCAGGTAATCATATTGAGGCTGCTTGGTCTGTTTGGGATTAAGTAATAAAAGTTGGTGCTAGCTATAGGAGCAGATTAGTGAAACAAGAATATATAAAAATAGTCAATTGTAAAAAATGCAGGAGGTAAGGTAATGGCTTTAAGAAAATATTTAAGTATTATTTCATTGTTATTATTTACTTTGTTCATTATTTTCGCCTATATTACACCAATTGAAGTGAACGGAACCTCAGAAATTGGAGACATTGTAGTTATTTCTTTAATAATAGCTTCATTTCTAACTGCATTTTTTAGCCAAAAGGGGAAGTTAAGAATTTTTGCGTTAATTGTTTCCGCGATTCCAGTGCTTTTTCTACTAGGATTGATAGTACTACCGATATTTTATTTATTAGAGCAATAAGCGGGTACGTTCTTTGTAAGAAGATGGTGAAGTTATTTATATTTAATTCACGAATATCTAAACAAAAAGACAGCGTTCATTAGGTGAAAGTATTATTGCGTTATTTGTTTCTTGGTTTTTTGCAGAAAATTGATAAATTAAGTGGTGATAAAGTGGACAATGCAAATGAAAATAAGCGAATTCTTTATGCGGTTTTCGAGAATGAAATTCAATTGCCTATCTTAGATATTACTCATCCCCTTTTCAACGCAAGTATTGATGAACAGGCGTATCATTTGAGCTGTCTTAAGTCAGCCAGGAGCATTGAATCATTAAAAAAGATGCCTGGCTTTATCCGCAACATCTTTGTGAAAATGTCGAATGTTGACAATTCTTATCCTAGTGGCATGCGTACTTTGCTGTACAAACTTGGCCCCGATTTAACTAGAGGGATAAAATTAGGTTTCCGGGATAAGTGGGCAGTGAAGCAAACTTCTTTTATGGGACTCCGGATCAGGCTGAGGGATCTTTGTCGGTGCCAGTCGGAAATTTTGCTACCCCAGCTTAAGCAATTTCCTGAACGGAACCTTTGTTTTTTTAATATCGCTGGAGGGGCCGCTACCGACAGTATCAACACCCTAATTCTCATTCAAGAATCGGACCCAGAATTACTTAAGGAACGCAAGATTGAAATCAATATTTTAGATATCGATACTTATGGCCCCAATTTTGCCAAGCGATGCATCGATGCTTTGAAGCAGCCAGGGGAACGCCTTCATGACCTGGACATTGCCCTCAATATTATTCATTATGACTGGAGTCAACCAGAGGCATTATTAAAGATGAGTTTAGAACGTTCCAACTGGATTCAACTCTGTTCATCGGAGGGTGGTCTATTTGAGTACGGTTCGGATGCAGCCATCATTGAAAATCTAAACCATTTCTATACTAACTCCCCGGCGGACGCTCGAATCACGGGTTCATTAATTTTCGACCGGGCGCATGTAAATCCGGGATACCTGGGTTTTACAGAATTTATTGGCGTGCAAATCCAATATCTTGGGCTAGAGGGATTGCAGCGGATTTTAACCAAAACCTCGTGGGTTTTGGAAAAATCCCATGAAATTGATACGATCTATACGTTGTTTTCATTAAAGAAAGCTGACATATGAAGTAAAACAGGCCAAGGTTAAGAACCTGGCCTTATTGTGTTAGCCATTACTAATAGGTTTTTATTATATTCAGAAAATAAAATTGACGCGAACATTAGAGCATGATATGTTTAATACTAATTTCATAGCAACCATTACAAGTTTGAGTGAAATAAGCTTTCATTCAATTAAAAGGAAAATGGGTGTAAATCCCATGCTGTCCCGCAGCTGTAAATGAGGAGTTTTGTTTCGATAACCACTGAGAAATTACTTGGGAAGGTGAAGCAACATTATGATTCATGAGCCAGAATGCCTGCTTGTAAAGAGATTCATTGATGATCTACGAAAGATAGGGAGATGGATAGAGGCTTACTTATAGTAAGTTGTTCTGTCCTTATTCTTTTGGAATAAGGTTTTTTTATACCTTCTTTCAATCTAGATTCATTTAGTGAACCACAAACAAAGAAGGAGACAGAAAATGAGATTGACAAAGTATTTACTTCCTTTCACGCTTATTTTGATGTTCAGTTTACTCACTGGCTGTACAAGCAATGAAAAGGGAGAGACAGCATCGAAAAAACAGACAGACGAAAAAATGATAACGATTGGGTGGCCATTAGATGTAGGTCCATTAAATCCCCATACATATTTACCAAATCAAATGACAGCACAAGCAATGGTCTATGAATCATTGGTTGACTATAATGATGATGGAACAATTACGCCGAAACTAGCAGAAAGTTGGGACATCTCAAAGGATAAAACCTCTTATGTTTTCCATTTGAGAAAAGATGTCAAGTATTCAGATGGAACAGCTTTTAATGCAGATAATGTAATACGCAACTTTGATGCCGTTTTAGCAAATCGTGAATTGCATTCGTGGATGGGTATGGTTAACCATATTAAAGAGGTTGTGAAAGTAGACGATTATACAATTCGATTGCAATTAGATGAACCGTATTATCCTGTTTTAAACGAACTTGCCTTTGTAAGACCTTTCCGTTTTTTAGGGGATAATGGATTCCCAGAAGGTGATGCGACCCAAGATGCAATGAAAGCGCCAATTGGGACAGGCCCATGGGTTTTAACAGATTACAAAAAGGATGAATACGCTCTATTCAGTCGCAACGACAACTACTGGGGAGAAAAACCTCTTGTAGAACAAATAAAAGTAAAAATCATCCCTGATTCAGAATCGATTTCATTGGCCTTTGAAAACGAAGAATTAGATTTAATATATGGTCGAGGCATTATTAGTTTAGATAACTATACGTATTTAAAAGATAGTGGAAAATATAAAACCGCTACGTCTGAACCTTTGTCTACAAAAGCGCTACTGTTCAATACACAGTCTGGCCCGTTAGCAGAATTGAAGGTTCGCCAAGCGATTCAATATGCAATCAATAAGGAACAAATGGTTGATAGTATTACACATGGTACAGAAAAGGTTGCCGATACACTATTTTGGGATGCTATTCCTTATGCCAATATTGATTTAGCGCCCATTTTATATAATCCCAAAAAAGCGCAACAATTGTTAGAGGAAGCGGGATGGAAGCTACAGAAGGGTGAAAAAATTCGCTCTAAAAACGGACAGCCACTAACATTAGATTTAATCTACATTGCTACAGATGCAATTCAAAAGCCAATGGCGGAACTAATGCAAGGTGAACTAGCAAAAATAGGGGTACAGTTGAATTTAGAAGGCGCAGATGTGATGGTAGGTCTGCAAAAATTAATGGATAATCAGGTTGATATTAATTTCTGGCGAACAAATGGACCACCAACAGATCCACATAGCTTTGCTAATGAATCAGCTACACCAAACGCTAATGGTGTTTATGAAGCGAAATTAGGCTTACCAACTGCCAAAGAAATCGATACTAAAATTCATCAATTATTAGTAGGTACAGATGAAAAAGAGCGCGTGCAACTTTATACGGATATTTTAACAATGTTCCATGACCAAGCACTATTCTTTCCTATATCTTACGAAACAAATAGCGTGATTTATCAGCCATATATGAAAGATTTTGCGCCACGAGCATCTGAATATGATATTCCCTATGCACAAATGGAAAAAGAAAAATAACTGTAAAAGAGAGAGTATGTCAATCAAAGACAGCTCTCTCTTTATCATAGGATTGATTGGGAAGTGACAGCATGTATGAATCAACATGGATGTTTTGTTTAAAAAGAATTTTGACATTGCCTTTTGTATTATTGGGCGTATCCATCCTGACTTTTGTATTTATTCGTTTCGTTCCAGTAGAGCCTGCGGAGGTCATTCTTAGATTGGCAAGGGTTGCGCCAACAGCGGAAGCCATTCAAGCATTGCGAGAAGAACTTGGAACAGACAAACCTTTTCTTATTCAATATTTGCTATGGTTAAAAGGCGTTTTGCATTTAAATTTTGGGACATCTTTTGTTAGTAAATTACCAGTAGCACAGGAGCTATTCGCAAAATTACCAGCAACCATCGAATTAGCTGTTGCTGCATTTGTGTTGATTTTAGGAATAAGTATGCCATTAGGGATCATAAGTGCCTTGTATAAGCATTCCATCATCGATAAAATCATTAGACTATTGACGATCATGAGTGTTTCGATTCCAACATTTTGGTTAGGTTTTTTACTACTATATGTATTTAGTTTGAAATTAGGGATTTTCCCGACAAATGGAAAGGGCACACTAGCTCATCTAGCTTTACCCGCACTCGCACTAGCTTTACCAACAATTGGATTATTCGTTCAATTGATCCGAACAACTATCATTGAAGAATTACAACAACATTATGTTCAGTATGCACAGCTAAGGGGATTAAAAAACTCAGTGATTCTCGTACGTCATGTTTTAAGAAATGCTGTTATTCCGTTGACTACTGTGTTAGGTATGACACTTGGTAATTTACTAGGTGGTGCTGTAATTGTGGAGCAGGTTTTTAGTTGGCCTGGACTCGGAAGGTATTTAATAGAATCCATTATTAACAGGGATTACCCGGTTGTACAATGCTATGTATTGATTATTGCTGTCATCTATGTGCTTGCAAATTTATGCACAGATGTATTGCATCGTCTATTGGATCCTCATCTGATGATGAAGGACAGGAGAGATTGAAGTGAGTCTATTACATAAAGAACGTGCAAATGTTAAAAGATTATTTAGTCTTACGATACTGCTGATCATTGGTTTGTTGGGACTGTTTGCGCCCATTTTAATGTCCCATGACCCTTTAGCGGTCGATATATCAAAGAAATTTTTAGGTCCAACATGGGACTATCCATTAGGTACAGATCATCTAGGAAGATGTGTTTTCTCACGATTGCTTTTAGGTATTCGCTATTCTTTAGGATCTGCGCTCGTTATTCAAATAGTAGCCATTCTTTTAGCAATCTTACTAGGTGCTTTTGTTGCGCTAAAAAGAGGGATGACAGATTATGTATTTATTCGAATATGTGATATTTTATTAGCTTTTCCTACACTTGTCCTTGCATTTGGACTTTTAGGTTTATTAGGGCCTAGCTTAAAAAATGTGTTCATCGCACTTGTTTTTACGCAATTTATTTATTATTCAAGATTGATAAGAAGTTTGTTTATTGGGATGAATGAAAAAGGTTTTATTCAAGCAGCAAAAATCAGTGGCACTTCAGGAATCAAATTAATCATACGCCATTATATCCCCAATTTACTGCCACCTATCGTCACAATTGTCGTATTAGATATAGGAAAGATTATTTTAGAAATCGCAGGTTTTTCTTTTATCGGACTTGGCGTACAGGCCCCCATCCCTGAATGGGGAATGATGGTGAGTGAAGGAAAACAATATATCCGTCAACATCCTGAATTAATGCTTTATCCTGGACTTGCTATCGTCTTTGTCGTGCTATTATTGAATTATTTGGCAAGTAGTTTCAAGAAGCTTGACCAATAAAGGGGGATTTATGGAGAAAGTTTTAGAAGTGCAAGACTTAACGGTAAAAATCGGTGAGAAAAATATAATAAGCTCTATTAATTTGACAGCCTATAAAGGGCGTGTCTTAGGGATTATAGGGGAAAGTGGTAGTGGAAAGACGATGCTTTGCCACGCCATCATGCAATCATTACCGGCTTCGGCGCAAATTACGCAAGGCCAAATTATCTACCAACAAGAAAATTTATTGAATGTATCAGCTACTAAATTGCGAACGTATCGTGGAAGGCATCTGTCGATGATTATGCAAAATCCGTCTATCGCTTTTGATCGTATTCAAACAATCGAAAGCCATTTTCGAGAATCATTAAAAGCTCACTTTGTAATGACTAAAAATGAAATGAGACAGATTGCCCTTGATGCTATGGATAAAGTCAATTTACCTAATCCACAACAGCTTTTGCACTATTATCCATTCCAATTAAGTGGCGGAATGTTACAACGAATGATGATTGCATTGTCATTGGCGATACAAGCTTCTGTCTATATTGCAGATGAGCCAACGACAGCCCTTGACACAGTCAATCAAAAACAAGTATTAACACTATTTCATCGTATTCGTTCGGAAACGGAAGCCGCTATTATTCTTGTAACGCACGATATTGGTGTTATTGCTGAGCTAGCTGACGATGTAGCCGTGATGTATCAAGGAGAAATAATTGAGCACACGAATGTCTATGATTTTTTTGATGCACCCCAGCATCCCTATACTAAAAAACTTTTACAATCGAGAATTCTGTTTTAGAGGTGAACAATATGACGCTGCTAGAAGTGAACAATATAGAGATGCAGTATGGTCACAAACCATTCATGTTCAAACGAGGACGGAAAGCCCCTGTATTACAAGAGGTGACATTTTCGCTTCAAGAGGGTGAATGTTTAGGAATCGTCGGTCAAAGTGGTTCAGGCAAAAGTACATTAGGCCGCATTATTTTAGGAATTGAACGACCAACAAAAGGGGAGGTTCTATTTCAAGGTATTAATCTTTACGAAGCAACGAGTAAGCACAAAAAAATAATACGTAGAGATTTACAAGCAGTTTTTCAAAATAGCTATCATTCATTTAATCCGAAGCAGACGATTTTTGAGATAATAGAAGAACCTCTTCTTAATTTCGAACGTTTCAGTAAAACAGATAGACAACATAAAGTAAAGGAATTACTAGATTGCGTGGAGTTAGAAAGTACAATTGCTCAAAACTATCCTTCACAACTTAGTGGTGGGCAACAGCAACGTGTCAACATCGCAAGAGCTCTTGCTTTAAATCCAAAATTGATTGTCTTAGATGAAGCCATCAGTAGTCTTGATATGATCTTGCAGAAGCATATTATACAATTACTTCAAACACTTCAAAAAGACAGGCAACTTGCTTATATTTTCATCTCTCATGACTTACAAGCAACACGTTTTATGTCAGACCGAGTCCTCGTGATGCAGCACGGCCAGCTAGTTGAGGAGATTGGGAAAGATGGAGCATACAAGCATCTCGCATCTCTAGAACTATACAATGCTATTTTGCCATCGCATCCCCGAGAACGAACTATTAACAATACGTAAACTATTACGGTAGCAACTATTCGCATACTTGCTGCCATTTTTGGATCAAGTGATGCCTTTTTGTTTTAAATCGCATTTATCTGAATGCAGCAAATTTTTTAAGTCAGTACAATTGTACTGGCTTTTTTTACACGTAAAGTGCTTGGAAGTGTGGGGGAGTGAGAAATGATAGTGCCTGCAAATAAAAGAACGAAAAAAAGGCATTTCATCCATAGATGAAACACCTTTACTTAAAGTTATTGAGCTAATCGTTGGAGGAAGGTATCTAATTGTACGAGTGTGACATTGTCTTCCACGCCGAACATATTGTTCCCTTTACCAATCGTAATTTTATTGGAAGAAAGAATGGCTACATAATTGTAAGCCCAATGCGAACTTGGAACATCAACAAATTGTAACGGTGTTCCTTGTTGTTTTAAATGGAATGCTTCCACTAAAACTTTCGATAATTGACCACGTGTTATCGGAGAACCTGCATTGAATTTTCCATTTACATCACCTGTAAAAACGCCGAGTTTTTTTAGTGCTTCCGCAGCACCTGCATATTTAGACGATGGGCTTACATCTGGAAAACTTGACTTGGTATTACTAGTATCTAAATGTAATTGATTTGCTAGTTTAAGCGCTACTTCTCCACGCGATGCATATACGCCAAAGTCAACTTCAGTACCTTTTACTTCTCCCAAATCATTTTCAGTGAAGTTTGCAATGCGTTTTGCCCCTACGTAACGAGATCCCCAGTAATAAGGATCATTAATTTTATCGATTTTTACCCCAGAGCTTGTAGTAGCTGAAATAAAATTGTTGTCACCTATGTATATGCCAACATGGGAAACACCGCTTCCCGAAGTATTAAAAAATACAAGATCCCCAGTCTTCAACTGATTTTTAGCAATCGAAGTCCCTTGCTGATATTGAGCTGTAGATGTACGTTGTAGTGAAATCCCTAACTTAGAAAAAACAATTTGTGTATATGCTGAACAGTCAACACCTGTCTTGATATCTGTTCCTCCATATTGATAAGGAACGCCTATATATGCTTTTGCTGTACTTGTTAAATCTGCTAACGTTGCCGCTTTTGCATCATGCACACCCACACCTGTGAAGAACATAAATGATGCGAAAATCGGTAATAACCATCTTTTCTTCAATTAAACCTACTCCTTTCAAAAAGCTTTCGCAATTGAATAAAGTAAGAATAGCATGAAACAGGCATGAGTTATTTTTCATTAATATTACCGATTCCCCTTAAACAGTAAAATTGAAACCTTAATTTTAACTGTGTAAAACTTCTGCAACAATCATGGGCAATTTTACTAAAAAAAGTTAGAATAATTGGATGAAAAGGGGTTAAAATGTTTATTTGGATTTTTAATCCAACTTAAAAACCGTTATTTATTTAGAAATATTATGCTAAAAATGAAAAACTGTATTGTTGCTAATAAAATAGAAAAATAACCTCTGTGCCTAGAACAACCTTACCCAGTGGCAATTCTTTCGGGGGAGCAGGAAATAAAATAATAAAGGAAAGAAGATGGGTAATTAATAATATTAAATCAGGAATTAAAATTATTGATTTTATGTATCGTAAAAATTAATTTTATTGTTCACATTTTTAATTATTTATTATATAATCAAATCAACTTAAAGGAAAGGACTTCATTATGGCTTATAAAGTAATCACAAATTGTCCTGTCTGCAGTAAAACGTTGAAAATTACAAAGTTACAGTGCTCTCATTGTCACACGACGATTGAAAATGAGTTTGAATTATCTAAGCTGGCATCCTTATCAAAAGATCAGCTTCATTTTGTAGAAGTATTTTTAACATGCAGAGGGAATATCAAAGAAGTTGAAAAGGAACTAGGAATTTCATATCCAACAGTCCGAGGGAAGCTAACAGACATCATTTCATCCCTTGGATATGAGCAGAAGAAGAAAAATGAAGTAGACGAGAAAAAAGTTGTCACGATGTTGGAAAATGGCGAGATCACACCAGAAGAAGCCATTAAACTTTTAAAAGAAGAATAAGGAGGAATTTACTATGAAAGAGGAAATCTCAAGAGTGTTAACAATGGTCCAAGAAGGTAAGATTGATGCAGAGAAGGCATCGGAACTGATTCAAGTATTAAAAGCGAAAGCAGAAACGGATGACAACCTTTTAGAAAAACCGACAAAATACTTAGATAAAACTTTAAAAATTCGTGTTGTATCAGCCGAAAATGATAATGTCACTGTCAATTTACCTTTAAAGCTTGTCAAGGTTGTATTAATGGCTGGGCACAGTATCGCAGCGAGTATTCCTCAATCGGAAAAATACGTTAAAGATATAGACATAAACCTTATTATCGAAGCAATCGAAAATGAATTAGATGGCCAAATTGTTGATATTAAATCGGCTAACGGGGACACCGTTTCGGTCATTATTGAATAGTGATTTGCTTATGATGTATGTAAAAGTGAAAGCAAAAGACGTTCGGTTCACCATCCCGGTTCCATATGCTTTTTTAAACTTTGTTATTGCAATTTTGTCTTCAAAATTTGTTCAGCAAAAAGCAAACAAATGGACAAAAGAGCACTTCGAAAGAAAAAAGCTGGACTATACATTTCCGCTAATTGACAAAGAAGCGCTAAAACCTATTGTCAAGGAACTGAAAAGTTATAAAGGAATCGTACTAGTCGATGTCAAAGCGAAAGACGGTACTGAGGTTAAGGTTAAACTATAATTGATACTAGAATACACCGCCAGGAAAAAGCCTAATTATCTCACTTATATTACAAGATAATTGACTAAGATTTACTTTATTATAATTTGAATTGGATATAAGAAATTAATAAAAAAGGATTCTTTTGATGACAATCGGTACTCCGAAAGTGTGCATTAAAAGAATTTTTTTTATCATTTTTTGGGTATCATGCCATTACATATTTTTCTCACGATTTTACTTACTAGAATGTTTAAGCGGCGCATTAATTATAGAAGGAGATTTAATGCATTTAGAGTTTTATAATTCGTATTTTATCGATGAAAATGCTATTTGTTCCTCGACTGGATTCTGAAGTTATCCTTAGCATAATTCGTCTGGGTTTGCTTTGAATGGGTTTAATTAATTTCTCAAAATTATAATTATCGAAACTAGTTATGATCGAAAAATTGTTTTTCTTATTCTACACTGGTATAATTTAGGTGACTTTTATGTTGAAAAATCGGTACATTTTGGAGGGGAAAATTGTTTAAAAGAAAAATTTGGAGTAGCATTTTATGTTTCGTGTTAGCCATCATTATCTTTATAACATGGTCATTAAAAGATGATGACAATCAAAAAATTGAACTTAAAGAGAGCGTTTCACTAGAATTACCAAACTCTGAACAATTACATTTGAAAGCCAATGGTTTACTACTACAAAAAACCAAAAGTTCAAATAAATCACATATTCGTTCAACAGATCAAACAACGATTTATAATTTATTTGAAGATGGGGAAAACATGGGTTCCATCAAGGTAACTGTTCGAGAAATCGATAATGGTGATTTCTTCATTTTCACTCAATTACAAAACAAAAGCAGTAAAGGGTATAGTGCCTCGATATCGTACCCCATAAGCGGAAATATAAAGTATGATTTGACAGATTTCGAACGCCAGAAAATTCAACATGAGCACGATCATGTATACGGTGTAGATCCAACCACTTATCCTATCGGCCTGTTAACAGTAAAGGAACACGAAAACTTAGTGACCAATATGATGATAAGCCGAAACTACATATCGAAAGAACTAAAAACCAACTATGAGAACGGGGACAACAGTGTTGTCCGAGAATTGACGAGTGAAAAAAAGGACTTAAAATTAATGCATGATGATAATGGCCTTACTGTAACGCTTCCACTTCAATCAGTTGGAAATGATATATCTGAAAACTGGTTGTTACTATCTAAAGAGCCTCTATTTAAAAAACAAGAAGCGCTTGATGAATGGATTAGCCAAAGTACTAAACAATACAAAGAAACGAACAAATGGTATACAGCAGAAGGGCCTTATTCAAAACTTCCATGGTCAATCGAACCAGAAACAAAATTAGGATATGGACGAAACCTGGTGAGGGTCCAAGATAAAAAAGCGTTAAATTACTATGAAACTACACAGGAGCGATACTACTACGATTTGCTACTAAATTCTGTTGCCAACTTATTTATTTTTCAAGGAGATCACAAAGGGTTATGGGAAACGGAGTATACGAGTACGTGGTTGAAAAAAGATTATGGCATCCAAGCGCCCTATACCGATACTAGGCATAACGAGAATGTCGCGCTATTCCTAAAAAACACAGGGGACATGCTTGACATCAAAGAACTTAAAAACTCGATGATCACCTACGCAGATTTTTTGGTCGATCAGACGAAAAATGGCAACATAATCGAAGTTCCTGAAGGTGGTTATCTTGTGACCGATTATTATTCTCCCCAGCAGACAAAGAAGACACATACATCTTTAAATCATGCTTTAGGAGAAATGAATTTCCTACTAGAATCTTATCAACAAACAAAAGAAGCATCGTATTTAGACGTAGCTAGAAATATGAGACGGGGTATTGAAAACATCGGAGAAAAATGGTTACGAGAGAATGGAGATGTCTGGTATCAAGTGAATGGTGATTTCACTTTTGACGGAATTGATTATCCTCTCTTGACGTTAGGAGATTTACTGAAGTCTCAACAATGTTGGGAAGCTGTTGGAGAAAAACGAAGTGAAATGTTTGATCAACTCATTCGCTCAAAAGCTCAATATCTCGTGGAAAGTAAACAGGAAATTCTTCGACCGGTAGCGGACCTTCTCATCAACCAAGGATTTGGGGATATCATCGAAGGATACAATAATATTCCTAAGTTTTAATAAACCTGCAAAGAAGCTATTTTGATTATCTTTTTCAAAATAGCTTCTTTTCATTCATCTAGCCGCCATTTGACAGTGTTTACACGAGCGATGTGTCCTTTGTGCATAGAAACAAGCGGCTATACACAGCATAATACCCCAAAATAAGAAGCATGTATAAATGATGATGAATATAGGGAAAATCAGTCCACCCATAGCAGTTGGAAGATATGTGGAATTCCCTATTTGAAACAGTACTGTCGCAAGACCAATAATTCCTCCAATTGTTAACAATGTACACGCTACAAAGGCGATGAAAAGCACAAGCCAGCGTGGCAATTTCTCACCCCATGGTTGAATCAATGCTAGAGCAAGAACTACTGCAAGAGCGGCTAAAATTGCGGTGAAATCAAACTGGCCCACATGTCCTGTAGCTAGTGCGACTTCTCTATTAATGTAGCCTAACGATCCCCCTGCACTCCAATATACTTTTAATCCTCCATAGAACAAGGCGGGAATACACGAGAGATAACCGGCATTTCTTGCAAATCTTCTCCATCGAGGAGATGAAGGCGTAGTGACCCGACCACAGAAAAGGCAAGCATGACGTAGCCAGCGCTGATAAATAAGTGTTCTTACGCTCCATAAAATTCCTCCTGTTAAGAAGAGTCCTCTAATGATAAAACCGGGTTTATCCACCGACAAAGGAATGAAACCAAAGAGACGAAGAGCATCAATGACAATTAGGCCCGTCGATATTCCAAATAGTAATACCGTACACGTTGACCAGGCAACGATGAGGAGAAGCCAGCTTGGGAGTTTTTTACCCCAAGATTGTACCATAGCAAGTGCCCCCGGGATGGAGAGGATACAAATGCTGCCCGCAATTAACGCATATCCTCGGAAGATAGAAATATAGAACAGTTCACTGATTTCTTGACCATAGCTAACAGGAGGAAGACCGACCATTCCACCACTCGCCCAAAAGAAGTAGACGCCGGCTAAAATTAGTGCCAACACACACCAACCATAGGTCACCCATATAGTCCAGCGAGGCTGACCACAAAAAACAGCGATTGGAATAACATTATTTTTGTTAATAGTTGATATTTCAATTCACACTCCCGACTCTCAAAAATACAATATATACCAATTTTAAAACCTAACGTTAAAGTTTGCAATAACACGTTAATAAATTTGAAGGATATTCGAAAGAGAAAAGAACAGTAAGTACGCGTTGTTTTATTTGGTCTGAGGCAACTTATTTTTATAATCTAAATTTATTTAGTAATGGTAAAAAAGGTTGTTGTAGACCCACTCGATATTCGTCTGATATTATAGTTGAGTATTAATTGAATGAAGTAGGTTAAGGGGATTTGAGGAGAATTTCTCCCCTCATTTTTTAGTATTACAACTCTTAATCGGAGGAGAAATAAATGGTTAGTGAGAGAGAACAAATTAGCAAAAAAGTTGCATGGATTGCACTTGTATCCAACCTAATGCTAATGATAGGTAAAATCTTCTTTGGTCTTTTTGGAGGTAGTGAGGCTGTATTTGCAGACGGAATTCACTCTGGGGCAGATGTAGTAGCTTCGATTGCTGTGCTAGCAGTTGTAGGTATCTCTAATAAACCACCCGATAAGGATCATCCCTTTGGGCATGGTAAAGCAGAGGTGATAAGTGAAGCAATCGTTGGCATTATTTTAATATTAGTATCACTCTATATATTCATAGAAGCAATTTTAGCATTTTTTGACCAACCCGGTGTACCACAGTACAGTGCATTGATTGTAGCTATAATTTCTTACATAGCGAAAGAAATATTATATAGATACTCCATAAAACAAGGGAAAAAATGGAATAGTAAGGCTATAATAGCGATTGCTTATGATCATAAAGGAGATATTATTGCATCCCTTGCAGCATTTATAGGCGTCCTCTTAGCGATTATAGGAAATGCAATTGGATGGACATATTTGTTATACGCGGACGCAATCGCAAGTGCTTTAGTAGCTTATTTTATTTTTAGAATCGCAATGGAATTAGTTAGACCTTCTGTTGATATTTTAATGGAAAAAAGCGTGGAGCAGTATCTTTTAGACGGTTATGAAGCTACTATTCATGAATTTTATCAAGTAAAACGAATAGACAAAATTCGTGCAAGAGAACACGGTCACTATAAGATTTTAGACGTTCGACTTTCACTTAATCATGATTTAACTATTAAACAAGGCCATGATATAGCTCGTGATATAAAAAATGAACTATTAAATAAATACCCAGATGTTGGGGAAGTCCTTATTCATATAAATCCTTACTATCTAGAACCTGATCAAAGCTAATTTTCAAAAAAGTGCTGGTAATAAAGTAGCTGAATGCTATCGATGAATAGCTAAGGTGCCTACTGACGAAATCCAATATCATAAACATAAATCAGACTTTTATTACAATATAAAAATAATTACTTAAAGAGCATGCTTTTTACTACTAAAGTAAAGAACATGCTCTTTTTATTCTATTACCTCTTCCACAATCGTCGATGTATCCCCATATAATAACTTCTGCACTGTAAAAAAACATCTTCTTTTTCTACTAAGTCAACATCAAAGAGCAATAATCTATATTAAACGATCATTGAGAAAACATCCTACAAAAATGCTTTGGACTTAAAGCGGGGATTTATTTAAAAATGATCATTAAACAAAGGTAAGCTCTTGGAACAAGATCATTTGAAGAAAGAGGATTGACATAATATATAGGTTAGAAAGAAGAAGGGTATCGCCTTCATTTAAACTTATTGTATTTAAGCGCAGAGAGTCGCTGCAGCAAGGGCTTCAGGAAAACAGGTTCCAGTTGGATAAATTTGATGTAATCTTAAAAAACGTTGAAAGGATGCCAGAAGCGGGATTAAATGTGGATGAAGGGGCAATATCCGTTCTTTTTTCTATTTCTATCTATTATCTTCTTCCATGTTAAAGAAAACGAGTTCAGATCGTCTCAGACTTGAAGTTACTAACAATGTAAATTAGCTGTTGTAGATCCGTTAAGGTCATTAAAGATATTTATGAGTAGTTGAAGAATCACTTTATCATAAATAATTGTAGTTTACATAATATTGTCATAACTCATTCGAATTATCGGATAGTGCTCCTAATTTACCGTTCATAAAGGGATTATTCATATAAATTATGGTAATTACTATTTAAAGTATATTCACCCAATATCTTCAACATATGTAATACATACATTAGTTGCAAACATTGTGTTAACTTTCTGGTTTGTGATTTTAAAAGAGGAATCCTTAACATAAAAATAAAGAAACAAAGTTACCATTTGAAATTGAAATTTTACAGTAAATAGAACATTTAGATGACCATATATCGGGAAGGGTGATGATCAATTATTAGAGTAGATAGTAAGAAAATTTTATTGCTGATTGGAAGTCTTATATTAATGATGCTACTTGCTGCTTGTGCAAATGAAAAAAAACCAAGTCAGCCAGAATTTAAAAAACAATATTTTGAAGGAAAAAGTGATAATTGGTATGTAAAAATGGTAAGCGAAATGGATAGCAATAGACGCTATATCATCTCTTATATTGGACAAGAAAATAAACCATTAAATTTTAAATACGAAATATATGAAGCTTCTCACAACCCCACATTTGGCAATGGTGAATTTAAAAACGAAGAGGAATTTGAAATTCATGTAAAATGCGGCGGTCCGTGTGATGCCCTTCCTAATAATGTACCTATACAAATTCAATGGGAAGGAGAAGAAGAAAAAGTAGTAATTCGTAATAAAAAATAGAATGTTGTCGGTAACATCGTTCTACTCAAAAATATTTTCCATTCATTGAATCTTGGCAGAAAAACAAGTTAGACTATCTACCAAACTGATGGAATGAATGCTCTACAAGTGGATGATATTGAAAATCCAGCGGTTTGGACTACATAGAACAGCTATACAAAGAAGTACGTTTCCAGCTCTTACTATAGTAAATATAGATAAGATGGTGTGAGATATAAATCTGCACCTTATTTTATATATACGGTACAGATTTATAATAATATTTTAGATTAATTAGCGATTGTCGTTTACGTTCAAATTCTAGTGTGCTGTCTCACGCTTGTATTCAAGCCATAGGATGCTACCGTGACAAGTTTTAATAGAACATTGAAAAAATCCATAGAGAAAACATATGAAAGGGCTTGTGTGTAAATGCCTCATAATTACGACCGTCTTGCTTGAATTAAGGTAAACCAATCATTTCCATTATACTTTCCAGAAACTCTATATATTGGCTGATAGAAATCTTTCGTATCATACATATAAGAAAGTTCGATTAATTCTATATCAAGTTGATCTCCTTTTTTTATAACAAGATCATCCTCATTCACCAATGCATTATATTTTATTTGGGGAAACTCCCCATTTTTTATTCGCTCATACACTTCTGCAGGAGACAGTATGTTCACTTCTCGTTTAAATTCATTCATATGGATATTATATGCTAACGAAGAAACACTGCCATCTTGTTTAAGATCAAGCATCATGTCTCCAGTCCAATAATCAGCGTTTAAATTAGTACTATCCTTAAGATTCCATGCAAATTCTCCAGTATCCAATACAGTCATTTCAGCGTCTTGGGGTAGTATATCAAAGTCGTCCATCATGGCCTTTGCCGTGTCAAGCAATGACTCTTGCCCCGATAAAGTAGTTTGCCCTGGCGTATAATTATTGTCCTTTAATGACCAGTATCCCTCTGAACCAACAAACAACGTGTATTGGGAACCTACTTTATTCTCCAATAGAATCTCACGATCACCTCTAGTAATATGTTCATCCAACACTGATAATCCTAATTTCTGTTGTAATAGGTCCTCAACTTCATTATTTTTAATGACTTTCTTATATACTGGGGCAACTGTCGGTAATGTGCTTAATTCCAGTGAAGTTGATATTTGTACATCTGACATATTCGATTTTGTATAAGCGTTTATTGCTAAATGTCCAAACTCCTGTTGAGCGTAGACAATATTCATCCCAACAAAAATCAAACCCATCAATAGCGGTATGGCAAGGTTTCCGACTAGACTTTTTATTTTTACTTTTTTGTGATCAACGATGGAAGCCCCTAGTCTGTAAAATTGGTATCCCATAATACCACCAAGTGAGTTGTTCATTAAATCATCAAGCTCAAAAATTCCGGCTCCTGAAAGTGTCTGATACGTTTCTATAGATAACGTAGCACTTATAACAATAAGAAGAAGCCACTTAATTTTTTTGAATTTAGAGCTAATTAAAGGTAAAAAAATGCCTAGAGGAACAAACATCAAAATATTAAAAATACAATTTTGAAGATCACGTAAAGAGTATTTTTTCCATGCATCAATATAACCACTAAACGGCTGAAGGTTCATCTGCAGGAAATGGGAAGTGCCACGACCAAAAACAGTTAACTCCAACACAAAAATAATATATCCGATGAAGACTGCACCAAGAACAAGTTTCTTTATACGAATTTGTTTTTTTCGATCTAACGGCTGTTTTCGATAATAAAAAAAATAATATAGTGCGATCAGTATGAACTCAATTCCAATAATTATTAATACAGGCAACATTAAATACCTAATATTACTAAAAACCTCTGTCATTCCCAAAGTGAGACTCTCCTAACTGATGATATTTGCGGTTCTACACGACTAGTCGATTACTATTAATTCCATTGGCTTAAATTGAGGTAATTTTTGTCGACCAATTAATTGTAAATGGAAATTATTAATATTTAGCTAGGCTATTTATGAAGAATTTCTTAAGAACTTGCTATGCCTTCTTGCGCTTTAAATGATAAATAAAAGGACTCAAAAATTTAATGAATCAGCTACATGCGTTGAACAAGTGACAGCAATAACCAAAATACCTTAGAAGAGGTAGGAAATAACACAAAATTGTTAGAACGAAACTGAAAATTAAATGAGCTGTACAACAATTTATATTTTGGTAATATTCCAGGAAAAAATAGAAAGGAATCACCGTAGTAAGATGATTCCTTTCTTAATAAAGTTATAATTATTCAGTATAGGACACGCCATAAATAAAAGGTAGCGTATGATTCCCAGTTTTTCCATGGAAACGATATTTCTAAGATTTCATCTTTCGTCGGCTTTCGATCCATATTTCGTAAAACTTTTATCGAATTAATAAGACCCACATCATCGATTGGGAAAGCTGTCTGGAACCTTAGGCAGCGCATGAGAACATAATTGGCTGTCCACGGGCCGATCCCTCGTATTTTAATTAAGCTCTTCTCAGCATCTTTAAAGTTCATGTTCATTAATTTCTCCCTCGATAATTCTCCACTTGCCATTAATTTGGCAATTCCAATAATATATTCACTTTTTTTCATCGTCATTTTAATATTTGCTAGGTCGGTAGTTGTTAACTGTGCAATTCGTTCGTACGATGGGAACACCCAATACTTTTTACCATTCCATTCGATTGAATCCCCAAATCCTTCTACAAATTGCTTCTTTAAGGCGTACGCGAACGCTAAGTTAATTTGTTGCCCTAAAACCCCCCAACATAATGCTTCAAATAAATCAGGAATGCCTATAACTCGCATTCCATAAAATTTTTCGGCGGGCATTTTAAGTAATGGGTCTACCTTTGCCATTTCATAAAATGGCGTTAAATCGTTATCAAGATCAAACCATTCTTGAATATATTTAACAATCTCCTCCCGCTTCCATTTTTCAATAGGTCTACAATCATTTAGGAATTGAACAACCATTTGTTTATGATTGATTACGCTGATCTGTACTAAGCACCGAATGTCTCCTATGGCAATAACCTTTGTAATTTTATCGTTCTCTATTTCATACATACATTCATTTTTTTCCCTTGTTAAATAGCCTAGGTTAACATTCATGTCGAAATTTCCAGGTAATGTGATTACAATATCATCATTGACTTCATGCCATGTCATTTTTCCATTCTCCTCATCTAAAGACGATTTTCTATTGTAATTTTACTTTATCACATAATTATCTTACCTAATTTTGTTATCTTGCTATTACATTCTAAACACCTTATTTTTTTCTATTTATAAGGTTATAGTGTTATTTATCAAGAATGCTTAAGGGAGTGATAAAAATGGTCCAAGATATTAAAACACGCGTCGAGAACTTAAATTGGGATTCCATTCAACATGAATTAGATGAGCAAGGATTTGCAAAGCTTCCAGCGATTTTAACAAAAGAGGAATGTGAATTGTTCATAAAATTGTATTATGAGGAAGAACCATACAGAACGACAATCAATATGACGAGATATCGCTTTGGGAATGGGGAATACAAATATTTTTCCTATCCATTGCCTGAAATCATCCAACGTTTAAGAGAGTCCTTTTATCTAGAATTGGCCAAAACAGCTAATCGATGGTTCGGTTATTTTAAAAAAAACGAACAGTTTCCAGATCATCTTCAAGATTTTTTGAACACTTGTGAAGAATATGAACAAACGAGACCGACACCTTTATTATTAAAGTATGAAACAGGCGGGTTTAATTGTTTGCATCAAGATATATATGGCGACATATTTTTCCCGTTTCAAGTAGTATTTGTATTAAATCAACGAGATAAAGACTTTGGCGGTGGAGAATCGCTATTAGTGGAACAAATTCCTCGTGCTCAGAGTAGGGGACATGTCATTACTTTAGAACAAGGCAGTGCGCTGATCTTTCCTACAAATTACAGACCTGTTCTAGGCAAAAAAGGATATTATAAAAATACGGTTCGTCACGGCGTAAGTACGGTTACTTTTGGAGAACGATACGGTCTTGGAATTATTTTTCACGACTCTAAATAAAAATTAAACTTCAAAATCTTGCGATTCTATTCCCAGAATTGTACATTCTGAAGTTATAGGGAGTATATTGTAAGGAGAGGTGAGATAAATGCCGAATAGAATTAATAACGGACATCAAGAAAACGATGGTTATAGCACTTTGAACGATACAGAAATGATAACAGATGAAAAGTGGCAAGCAATACGAAATAATGATACAGCGTACAATCATCAATTTTTCTACGCTGTAAAGTCGACAGGGATATTCTGTAAACCATCCTGTAAATCTCGCGTTCCGAAAAAAGAAAATGTATGCATTTTTTCAAACGCAGAACAAGCCCTCCGCGCAAATTTTCGCCCTTGTAAACGTTGTAAGCCTACTAATGAAAATCTGCCAGATAGCGAGTGGGTTAATTTAATTACTGAATACATTGATAAAAATTTCACAGAAAAATTAACGCTAGAGTCGTTAGCAACTATTTGTCACGGGAGTCCGTATCATATGCATCGAACATTTAAAAAGATTAAAGGCATTACGCCGGTTGAGTATATACAACAAGTGAGAGTACGCGCGGCAAAAAAGTATTTAATTCAGACAAATAAAGCGATTGGAGATATCGCCATATGTGTGGGTATGGCTAACGCGGCTTATTTTATTACTTTATTTAAAAAGAAAACTGGACAGACACCAGCACAATTTCGTCAAATGAGTAAAATGGAGGAAAAGTACAATGGAAACAAAGAATAAAGCAACCCTTTATTGGTCTTTACTTAAGTTTAAAGATTGGCATTTTTATATTGCTGCAACTTCAAAGGGGCTTGTGTTTGTAGGTTCACCGAACAAACCATTCGAGGAATTGTTCGAATGGGCTAAGAAACGCTTTCCAGGAAGTCCTCTTGTTGAAGATAATGCAAAGCTTGAAACTTATGTTATTGAAATCACTCAGTATTTAGAAGGAAAGCGCAAAACCTTTACTGTTCCATTTGAGTATGTAGGTACGCCCTTTCAGCTAGCAGTCTGGAATGCACTTTGTGAAATTCCTTATGGACGGACGTCATCCTATTCTGACATTGCAAATAATATAAATAAGCCAGCAGCTGTTCGTGCTGTAGGCGCGGCTATTGGAGCTAATCCGATATTAATGACTGTACCGTGCCATCGTGTAATAGGAAAGAATGGCTCATTAACTGGCTATCGGGGCGGTTTAGAAATGAAGACACAGCTCCTTGATCTAGAAAAACGAGGTTCATCTAGCAATGAGTAATTATTGCCGTTTAACTTGATTCAGCAGAAGTCCCACACTTCTATAAATGGAGGGATGAATACGAAGATACATATAAATCAGGAGGGGGTCCAAACTCCCTGCTGATTCAAGTTAAGCCTCCAGCGGATGTCACAAATTTTGAATGGAGTTAATTGTGCAAGCGCAATTCAAAATTTGGACGCAATTACGGCGAGGCATTAGATTGAATGGAGGTTCATCATGAAAAGTGAAATATTTTATAAAAGTCCGAAGACCATTCTAAATAAAGGGACTGGCTTTCTTTCTGGATATACACATTCCCTAAATCCTTATACAGGCTGTTCATTTGGGTGTTCCTATTGTTATGTACGCGAAATGCCTGTAGCTCTTTTTCGAGAAGGAGAATGGGGAATTTGGGTTGATGTTAAAAATGGAGCTGCGAATTTATTAAAAAAGGAGCTCCATCGCGCCAAATCTAAAGGAAATGTAACCATTTTTATGTCATCAAGTACAGATCCATATCAACCAATTGAGTATCAGGAAAAAGTGACGCGATCTTTACTAGAAGTTATGGTAGAAGATCCCCCTGACTTCCTATTAGTACAGACTAGAAGCCCACTGGTAAGTCGAGATATTGATTTACTGCAACATTTTAAAGATAAAGTTCGGGTAAGTATGACAGTAGAGACAGATAGGGAAGATATTCGTAAGCATTTTACGCCCTTTGCTCCTCCTATTCAGGCAAGGCTTACAACACTCCAACAGCTTGCTGAAGCCGGTATTCCTACACAGGTTGCGATCGCTCCCGTATTACCAAGTAGCGAGCGGTTTGCAGAAATATTACGTCCATTGGTTAACCGAGTATGTATTGATGATTATTTTATGGGGGACGGCAGTGGTGGTAAACGCACACACAGGATGGGCTTACAAGCGTTATATAGAAATCTGAAAATGGAAGAATGGTATCATCCATCCGTCTATCAAATGGTTTATAAACGAATGCGGCAGTATTTTTCGGAAGATGAACTTTTCATTAGCCAGAAGGGATTCGAACCTTAGCAGTAAGTAGTACCTGCATGGTTACGACTCATCATGAGCAGGAAGAATAAACAGAAGAGAAGAAAGCCTATTTTGCACAAGAACGTGAGCAAATATTAGCCAAGTTACGAGATCTCTAATTAGACGAGGAATAGTAAAAGCCATTATAAAATAGATATATATAAAGATTTGTATCTCGCAAGAAAAAGGGGTAATTCTGTTCCATGGACAGCCATAAAATTGGCTATCCCATCTAAGCACGTTCGAAAATTAGAGCGCTTAACAGGCATAAAATCCGTAAAGGCTTTTTTCGGTTTCAAACAAAAAAATGGAAGGTAGATAATCCGTAATTAACACTTTTAAAACCATATGTGTTATAAATAAGCTAATAATTTTTTGGAGGTGTATCACATGGATTCAAAGGAAACACCAGAAGAAAAAAGAGAACGTTTAAGACAAAGTGAACTTAAAAATAATCCTACTGGTTCTTTAAATGATGGAATTAATAGAGGAATTGGCGGTAATTTAACTGGTATGGGTTGGAAAGAGTCAATTGCATTAATTTTATTGTTATTTATCGGATATATCGTATATAAGTTATTTTTCAGTCAATAGTATTCTGAAAATTCGTATTTTTTACATTGATCAGTCAATCTGGAGAAAACAGACTAAATTTGGCTTTTTAAAATATTCTATGTCTCCACGGATGGCAGCTTTTATTTTATGCTGTGAGAGCGATCGAAATGGGTAACGGTACGTGTTACTGAATCTAGATCGCTCTCACAGCATTATTTTTATTGTTTTAGTAAGCTCAAAGCTGTAAATCGTCATTTAAAATTCAAAGCATTTTCATTTAGTTTCAATTTCCCCAAAAAGTTTTCCTACCAAAATCTAAGAGATCAAGGATTTGGTAAAACTTTAGCCTTTTACTTTTGAGAAAAAATTTTAAAAGGGTCACTGAGTTAAGGTGACCCTAAATGAGGGAGGATGTGACGGTCAACCAACGCCACAACCGAATAAGTGTGTGCGATACACTCAATATTAATTTGTGCAAGTAGCTGTTTCTTATACATATAAAAACGCATCGTGTCACACGCTTATAAAAGTCGCCATGCGTAAAGTGCGAAACTTTGTTCAATTTGCATTACTACCATTGGTATACTGATATGTACGGTGTAATGGAGCAGCCGTTAGCGTGTGTCAATTTTAAATAATATAATTAACATCAATTGCAAAACATACTTTTGGAAGAAATTTATGATTGTCGAATTATTGACTTTATTTTCACTTAATATGTGAACTAACAATAATAAGAGTAATTCCTGTAAAAAGGCAAATAATTCTCGTCACTGGAATTTTATCAGCTAGTCCAAATAATGCAATAGCAGTCGTTACAATTAAAACTGTTGGACCAACCAAAGCAAGCATTGTATTAATATAGAATGCTTTTTCTAAACTATTAAACTTTAGCATCAACAATCCAGCACTTACTTCAATACTTCCAGACAATACCCGTAAAATAACCATTGCAAGAACCGATTTTTCAATAACTGTCATCATCCAATCTTTATAGATAGTTTTTAAAGGTGAAAATAAAATTCTCTTATATTAATTTCCATCATTAGGATAGTTGTAGACTTCTGTTTTAATATGAAATACTAAAATCAATATATGTATGATTCGTGTTAATTATTCTTGTTATATTATGCTTTATAGTGTTCCTTTAATAAGCGATTTTCTAGTTAATAGTTCGTAGTTCAAATAGAATCTTAGAATCTGTTTCAGAAATCCATTTTTTAGGAAGTTTAGTAACTTTATTTGAAGATCATTAAGTTGCATTTGCAGCTCTTTTTTTATTGTATTAACGAGGCTGGCTACTTGAACATGCAGGTTATTATCAAAGCAAAATTTTAACTTCCATCACTAATACCAAACTATATTGTGCAGTAAAAAACCGGTTAGAATATTCCAATCAGCTTCTGTTTTTTAGTTTTTTATCCGTTTCAATACCCACACTGAAAACAGCGAAAATCATACTAAAGAAAAATACTATTTGAATGAATCTGTCAGCTGTCCAATACCCTAAAAAATTCATGAAAACAATAATGACAAATAAAATTGTTGAAACAATTTGCGTATAGAAACGTAAATTACCAGACATTTTATCCCTCCAATTTATGTGAAAATATTCAAGCTTTAAGGTTAACATGTGCAATAAAAAGAACAGTTAACAATTAAGTAAACTGTTCAAATGGTATTAAAAAAAGTGGATTTTTATTAGGTGTTCATTTCAATAGATTTTTCTAGAAGTATCTACAGCAGCAGATATTTTCATTATAAATAAATGTTATTGAAATGCCAAACCCAATCGAGATAAGTATTGTTCGAATCTTCAGCTAATATTATTTTTTTGTATCAGATAACTCCACTGAAAATGTGCCGAGATTGTTTTCTTTTGAAATAGTATTAATAATGTTAGTTATTTTATTTATTGTTTTATCATCCCTATCAAAGTTAGATAGTGAAATTGTTAGAACTTTATTTTCAGGTGAATAAATTGTATAGAGGATTCTTTTGTCTGGAGAAAATCCGTGATCTATGAGACCATTTATAATTTTTTTAGTTAATTCAACTTCTCCAATCTTTTTATTTATCTCTTCAACTACTTTTAGTTGTTCTTCGGAATTCGACACAAATGCATATGAGGAAATATCTGTAACAGAATGGGAATTACGATTATAAAATACGTAGATGCCAATTGTAATTAACAAAAGAATAATGGAAAAGGTGATCTTTTTGATGTTAATTCCTCCTTACATGCAAAGTATGTATTATTTTTAAAATATATGATTTTAAAGAGGACAATGTACAGGAGAAAAGGGAATAGAAGGGATAGCAAAAGTCAAAAAATGACGGAATGATATATGGAGTGATCCGAAACAATAGGTAGAACTATGGCATGAGTAGGTTTAGTCGATGGACATGTATATTTAAAAATAAATAATCATACGAGTCTATATGCTTGGAGAAATAATGGAGAAAACCGGCAAAAAAATTGCCGGTTTTGGGATGATAATCAATTTATTTTGTATTGTTATTATTTTCAAATCGACCAGAAGCTAGCTTTTTGTTAGCTTCTGCTTGTTGGATTTGTTGTCTAATTTGATTAACATCAGTTTCATTTCCGAATTCTTGGCTCATCGAGTTCATTGTACCAGAAGCTTGCTTTTTGTTAGCTTCTGCTTGTTGAATTTGTTGTTTAATTTGATTAACATCAGTTTCATTCCCAAATTCTTGGCTCATCGAGTTCATTGTACCAGAAGCTTGTTTTTTGTTAGCTTCTGCTTGTTGAATTTGTTGTCTAATTTGATTAACATCAGTTTCATTCCCAAATTCTTGGTTCATCGAGTTAAAGTTTTGGTTGTTTTTATTCATGTATTTCACCTCCTAAAATTAGTCTGTACAAAAGATGCTTTATTATTCGTAGGGATTCACCAAGCATTATTTAAAGTGTTTTTCATAAAAAAATAATATTGGGATAAGAAAAAGCGTTGTCCAATGCTACCGTATAATGAACAATTTAAGAAATAAAGCAAATAGAGCATAAAAAATGCTCTAAAAAAACCGTATAAAATCCCATATTGAAAATAAACCTGAAAAAGGACAACAGGTACGTAGCACATAAAATAAATTGACAAAATAAAATCATCGAAGGGAACAAGCTTGTTCATTTTGTATAACCATGAAAAAATGTGCATTACCTCGTTATTAAAAGGACAGTTAAAAACCCCAGCGTTAAACTGGGGAACGGTTTGTCAGGTTTAATCAAATACTATTTTTCTGGATAAGCCACATGCATCGGTGGGGGAACTAACCAGCCTTTGGTCTTATTAAGACGTAACAGTTTTGCGCCGAGTTGAGCTTTACCTGTGTGGAATTGAGCGTACATTAAAGCAATATCCTCTCTAGTTGACATGCCCATAACTTGACTACATGTAACTAACCCCGCAGCAAGGTCACCTGTTAGAGCTGCACTAATTTCGGGATCATTGAATTTAGCACCAGGGGGGATATCCTCTATTCGTGCAACTGGTCTCTCCGGTGGTGCAGGGGGGAGAGCAACACCGTTAGTTTTTAATATTTTTTCTAGCTGTTTTGCTTCTTCTTTACAAGTGTCGATGATATCTTCGATTATTTTTCTTAAATCTTCATCACCAGAATGATTGTAAAACGTTTGATATCCAGCAATAAAACCATAATTTACAGTGAGATGTGTCCAGATACTAAAGACTTCTCCATAGTGTAATGGCTCGTCTTTTGGGTTGCCACTAAGTATTCCCATACTTGCTCTTCCTCTCTTATTTGAACATTTTCAAACATAGATAGTATGGGTTAAAAAAGAAAAATAATTCGATTTTTATATAAAAAGATTATTTGTTCGAAGTGACCTTGAAAGAAATGAAGGAAAGATAAAAAGAATTGCTTGTTGTCACTTCTGTTTAGAAAAAAATTAAAAAGGGTCACTTGGGATGGAGTGACCCTTAGAAGGAAACGGGATGCAAAGTAAATTTACTTTACATATTTAGAATATGATTTAGAAGTTATGATTATATAGTTTATTAACCATGAAATTGTATTTAAAAATATAAATAGGGAATTGATTAAATTATTATGATTGGAATAGCGTAGTACTTTTTAAAAATCGGGCGATGCAGGTGCAACGCATAGCTATCCGGAAGATAATGTATGTTCTAGTATTTAAAACAATACAACTAAAAGAACACCTCCTAAATAATTATTATCTGTTCAAAATCATCCCATTATCGAAAGGAGAGTTATCGTTCACATAAAAATTATAACGAACTTCAAAAAACAAGCCGAAAAGTACAAATATTGTGCGAGGACATGAATCTACGGACACCCGAAAAGTCATTAAATAAGCAATTCTTTAGAATATATTTAGAAATTTTTATCTAATTCCAGAGACGGAAATTTCCAAGGGAACATGTTGAATTTTTTATATAAACCAAAAAGAAATAGTTGTTGATGGATAAGACCAATCACAGTTGGATAAAATATTTGTGAACTTAAAAAGTTCAAATTTCAAGGATTGGGAGGACTAAATATGTCATCTGAAATGGGAGAAATACATCGTACTGGTCGAGACATTAACGACGTAATAGTACATTTTGGTGGGCAAGCTGAGAGTGTTTTTAGTTCATTAGCTGAACAAGGTCGACTTTCAATACAAAAAAAAGCAGACGAATTAGCTGCACAGTATCTTGAAAGTAATCCTAATCCAGACTATTATGATTGTGTTGAAATTGTAGCGGAAGGCGTTTTGACAGCAGGGAACGAAATAAAGGCAAGCAGTGGTTCTTGGGGAGAATCAGTAGATGCCGCACTCGGTGCTGGTGTTGCAATTCCAGCTGCAAAAGTAGCTTGTAAAAGAATATCGATGTCTTAACATTAATTTTTGAAAAAGCGTAGGCGTAAATAGCTTATGCTTTTTGTTATTTATTGATTTCTTTTATCCTCTCCTCAATAGTAATTTTGGTTGTCAGGCCATTCTTGTCCATAATATCTGTTGTATGTAACAAGTCCAATCAATAGCTGCCTATTTAGCACGCAATGAGGAAGCTTCGCAACGTGGATTTCCCAACTTACTAAGTTAACCCATATTTTTTAGACAGTTCTACCAAATGTACATTAGGCTGGCTATTTCTTAGTCATCAAATAGGTTCTGCATTAGGGGCATATGTTCCAGGTCTAATGTATAATTTCCATGCCAATTATAATTCTTCTTTTTATCTATCGATAATTATTTTACTAATTGGTGCAACTTTTACCTTTTTAGTTCCTGAGCAAAAGACTCTAGAGAAAAAAACAAAGTACTATTTAAGTATGGGAGATTAACATCTAATTTAAATGTGTGCTTTCATTTAGGACATGTAAATAATTTTGTTTATTTTACTTATGTTGAATAAACAAAATGCGACAAGATAAACATCAATAGAAGACACCAAAGTCTAAACTAATTTTTACGTTGAAGTAAAGTTTAGACTTTGATGTCCTTGTCCATTTGTCTGTAGATTCTTATCCATATACCAGATATTATGGGGAGTTGACGTATCTAAGGGGGAATTTCTGTTACAGATTGAGAGATACTATTATATAGTACGAACGAAGGAGGTTTAGTTTAAAAGATTGTTAAAGAGGCAAATCGAAGTAGCTAAATGGATTCCTTTATGAAACATAGATGATGGTTACAAAAAATGGGCAAGAACAAAAATTAGAATGTACAATGTTGTATAAGAAACCATAGACTATTAAAAAACACATAATTGCTACAATACTAATTACGATTTTAGCTAAGTATGAAACTTTTTTATAAAAGCTTCATACTTAGCTAAAACTAAAAACTCTATTTTGAACAATCTTTTAACAAAATAGAGTTTTTGCATTCGCTAAATAAGTATTGAAGAGAATTTTTTTATCAAACCTTATTCCAAGCCAACTAAAAAAACCTTTAATTAAAATATAATGTATAAAAAAACTACCCACTCCAGCGAATGGTATTCTTCTTATATTTGGCCTTATCAAATTAAGAAGGATCAAATCATAAAGGAATAGTTGAAAAGATTTACTTAAATTCTTTCACCATATTAATTCCGAAAGTTTTAAATCCAATATTATGATAAAGTTCTATTGCTCTTGTATTTGAGCCGAAAACATGCAATTTAAAGTAAATTATTGATTGTTGAATCAGCATTCTCTCCACTATTGACATTACTTTTTTTCCATATCCATTAGATCTATATTCTTCAAAAATATAGATTTCATATAAGAAAGCACTTTGTTTTTGTATATCTAACTTAATCCACAAATATCCAATAACATTGTCGTTCAATAAAATGTTATAGAAGTGGTGATCCTTAGTTAAAACACCGTCAGGCAATAATGATGCCAATTGATTTTTTGCCCGGTTTTCTCCCATTTCCCCTACCTCATGAACATTTTCTTCTAATACCATTGCAAACCTTACCAATTTATCCTCATAGTACTCTTTAAAATCTATAGGACTCATTTTAGTCAGTCTAATATTATTCAAAAATAACACCTCTTAGCATGAATTTTTATTTGCCATTGTTAACTTTAAATATTATACAATCTTATATAAAAAAGCAAAAAAAAGAAGTTTAATCCAAAAATGTTTACAAAAAGGGAACGCCTTTATATATTTGGTGCAGGAACTGACATAGAACCTCTAGTTAAAATAGCATCAAAATTAGACTTTATAGTATGTTTAATTGACCCTCGAACTGCAAGATGCAATAAAGAAAACTTTCCAACAGCAGAAGAACTTATAATCGAATTTCCTCATGTATATATTCAACAAAAAGATTTACCCTTAAATAGCTTTGTTCTAATTATGACCCATAATTTTAGATGGGACCAAACTGTTTTGAAAAGCCTAATAAAAAAAACACCAAAATATATTGGGATCCTTGGTCCGAAAAAACGTACAGAACGATTATTGTATCCTGAATTAATACCTGATTTTCTACATACACCAGTTGGAATAGATATATCAGCAGAGGGATCAGAAGAAATTGCTATAAGTATAAGTGCTGAACTAATAAAAAAAAGAAACAGAAACAAGATTAATTAAACGTTGGTTTAATTAAAAGGTTATTTGGGGAAGAGACCTAAAAATGTGGAAACATGAATATTTCCACTATATATACATGAACAAATACTTTTTATGTATAAACAAAAGGTTTCTCCAAAAGGCATGCCTTAAATTTTCTTCTTATTAGAAAATGATGCTTGAGATTGTTCGTAGTATCAGCGACTTATAGATTTAACAGGAGGTACTAATGGGAAAAGAAAATTGCAGTTATTATTAACCCCTCAACCATTTGCGGAAGAGGGGATTTTAATAATTAACTAAGATTTAACTATTATGATTTTGGATTTTTTACGCGAACGGTGCAGATTAGGTATACATTTGCCGGAAACACAAATGACTCACTTCTAACATTCACGCAATGTATATAATTAACCGTATCTTATAAAACCTTTAATGTTAAGCGTTCCCACCCATTAAACGTTTGGCAATGGTATATCCAATTAGGTATGCAGATGCAGACGTGTTACCATCTACTGTAAAAGGAATGATTTGTGCATCAGCAACCATTAAATTATTGACTCCATGGACATTGCCGTACCGATCTACTACGCCACCTTTATTAATAGGGGCCATTCGAAGAGAGCTTTGTTGATGGTGATTATGGTCAAAATTCTCTTTAATAAAGTTTTCAAGTTTATCATCATTATCAATGGTCTCAAATGTTGGATTTACAAGCTGATAATTTGGGTCGAGTTTTGAAAGTTTCTCCGCAAGGCCTTTAATATAAACTCTGTAAATAGCCTTTATTGCTTCTAGGTCATATTCATTTTCTAAGAAACCTTCATCCGCAAGGACAATTTTTAAAGGGTCGTTATTTTGTATGTTAATGGATCCTTGACTTTTTGGTTGTAAAAATATAATAGCAATATTTAAATTTTCTTCTGAAACAATACCAATAAGTTGAACACCTCGTTGGGGATTGTTACTGCTATTAAGGGGATTTGGTAAAAAGGCACCGCCTGTATAAAGGGCAAACGGATCGTTTTGAAGCTGAGGAAGATCTTTTGGATTCACACTAAATGTCGCTGTATTTAAAGTATGATTAGTCAAATGTTTCCCAACATTTGGATTGTTAAAAATAACAGGGATACCGGCCCGACGTAGGTCATTTGAAGGTCCGATTCCAGATAACATTAACAATTGCGCACTGTTTATACCCGCTGAAATAATTACTTTTTTCCGGGCAAAAGCTTGGACCTTTTTACCTTCCTGTAGAAATTCAATACCTATTGCTGTTTTCTCCTTAAATAAAATACGAAGTCCGGTTGACTTATAAATAACCCTTAACTTACGTCCATTCACCCCATATCCATTAGGAGTTACGATGTCTGCAGATAAAAATGCGGTAGAAGAACTTTCACGATCTCCATTAATCTTTTGATATAGTTGCCATTGAGTGAAAGGGCCAATGGGGGTTTTTGGGTTATTATAGTCAAGAATTTGTTTAAAACCCGTCGCTTGTTCGATCGCTGACACTAATTTTTTCGTTATTATTGGTGGATTGATAGGGGCTTGCCTGATATTTAAACGACCATTGAAGCCATGAAATTCAGGATTACTTGTTTCTCCATGGAAATTTTCTAACTGTTTAAAGCTACGAAGTGCTCGTTCAGGGGACCATAAGTTACCTAAAAGACGTTCCCATTCTTTTAAAACAGCTGGTGTAGGTCTAACATACTGTTCACCATTGATTGAAGATCCGCCCCCAGAAAGCCGCCCCGTAGTCCATTCAAATTTTCTGTCTTCTACCCCAGGTAGGGGAATTCCTTCACCTTGCCAAAAATATTCTGCGGAGAATTGCTCTTCTAGTTCAGGAGCAAATCTAGAATCTCGAATTGGATCATCTCTATCATTGTTTTCTCCTGCCTCCAGAACTAAGACTGAGGTTTTTTTATCGTCTGTCAGTGTTTTAGCTATAACTGCTCCAGCTGGTCCTGTTCCGACAACAATAAAATCATACATATTGTTTGAACGTTTAGAATCCATTTCACTATCTCCTTTTCTATTTTTTATTTATCTTATGGAAATTGGAGGGGGAGAAGTAGGTAAAGTTAATTATACAGTTAAAGTTAAAAAAAGGGTTTTGCGAGAGGTTTAGGGTTTAGGAATTGATAGAAAAAATTTTAGAATAAAAGGCGCTTGTCGGTATAATTCCCAGTCACCTTACGCACTTGAGAATATATTATTACTATTAAAATAAAAGGAGGTGAATAGATTGGAGCATGATAATCAATCCCAGGAACAAAATCAGTCAGAAAAATTAAGCAATTGCGTAGGTGTAATAAGATGTCAACAACTTGCGAATATCATCGGTGGGGAAGTTATTACTTCAACACCTGTTTGTGTTGTACAGCGCCTTCGCGATATTAAAGCGACCATTCTTGGACGAACTACTCGATCCCCTCTCGCACTTCCTTTTGCTCTTTCTTTTGAAGGTATTTTGGCTAATACACTTAACCTCGGTGAATCTGTAGTACTGCAGGAAGAAATTAATCCATTTATGAGAGAGCTTCAAAAGAGAGGACTTATTGTTACAGCAGTGCATAACCATTGGCTTTTCGATAATCCTAGATTAATGTATATGCATTGGGAGAATGTTGGGGATCCAACAGATTTTGCAAGAAGAAGTTTTAATGCTGCAGTTGCAGCAGGCTTATTTAAGAAGTAAAAAGATAATATCTTTATCATCTTAAACAAAGATGAAGTTAAGCAACCGTACAAAAGCATTAGCATAACAGTGTAAGTAACTAAAATACTAAACGCCTATATACATTATCAAAACGACGGGCGTTTAGTATCTAATAGACGTCTTCTATTGATCGGTCTCAATTGATACACTCTAATTTTATATCTCTATCATAATTATCCATACTTTTAATAGGGGCAGGGGGCTTTTTATCAAAATGAAAGGCCTTTAAAATAACTTCTTTTTGACGAATCAAGAGACCTTCTTCACTAATCTAACAACTTCGTCTTCTCCTCTTAGCGGGCGTATCTTTCTTCTAAGCCTACTTCACGCTCTAAAGGACTGCCTTAAGTATGTATTCTGGCATCTTCTAAAGCTGTTAGTCCATGCTCTTTATAAGCCGTACACCAACGATTGTGAAGCTCTCCGAATACGTGTTGGACCAACGGCTTCAATATCAAAACCCACCTCAAGGAAAATTTCACTTGGATATTTTCCTTTATCATATTGATCAAGAAAAAATTCTTTAAATTCATCTGTATAAGTAATCGCGTTTGCACTTACCGTTTTAACGTATGGATTTAATTTTAATTGTGCTTGTTGTTGTTTCGAAAATAAATTTTTAGTCATACTAGTTACCACTGTTCGTTCTTTTCTTCATTATAAATAAAAAATATCCTATAAGTGACCTTTTTGAAAGTGTCTATCTTATAGGGTGCATTTTAGTGAAAAGCGATCTTTTTTGAGGGAGTTTTAATTGCCTTAGTACACACTTTGTAAGGATTATCGAAAGAAATTGTGCAATAAAAAAAAAGAACAGTTAACAATTAAATTAACTGTTCAAAGAGGATTGTATAAAGTGAATTAATATTATGCGTTCATATCAACAGATTTTACTTGGTAATTATCTTCAGAAGTATCTACAACAGCAGATAAGAACTAACTTCATTTATTGTAATATCGATATTGTTTTCAATTTTAAAATGCTCCACAGTAGTTTGTATTGCTTTTTCTTTAGTATCTGACCATGCTTCTTCACTAAATTCCTTAGGCATACCTTGGTCGATAAGGAAAAAAGCCGCTACAGCTAGAGCAATAATTGTAGTACCGCCAAAAATAGCTAAAAATCTTATTCCTTTGTCTTTCATTAAAATTATTCCTCACATTTTCTTATTGTTATACAACAAAAGCTATTCTAAAACATAATTCCAGTTTTAACAATTAAATTTTGGTGACATGAGACTTATAATTTTGTAAGTTTTAGTTTCAGGAGGTCTATAGGTACTGAGAATATTTACTTGAGGCAAGTTATGTAGAGATTTAAACAATTAAGATGTTAAATTACCCAGTAAAATTAAATCAGTAAACTTGCGCAAGTTACAAATCCAATAGCTACATAATGGAGGAAGACTAGCCACAAGCTATATGGAAGTAAAATCAATGTATTACTTCTATAGAAATTACAGAGTGTTTTATTTTATTCTTTTGTAACAATTGTAATATTACAGTAATATCCTTCTTCAATTAACTTTTCCGCTAGTTGAATAGTAACAATCTTCGAGAAAACAGCCTATAAAGGTAGTTAAGTGAGTATGTGTAGATGAATAAAATGTAATCGTAAAAACGGCTGAGGTTAAGTCTAAATACATAATAAAATTTTTAAGATTATTTTAAGGATTTTATTATGTATTTTTTTAGAGGTTTGTTTTATAATTTAGAACGTTATATTACAATTGTGTTACGATTACATTACATATTTTAAATCGTTGTTAAATTTTTTAGGAATCACTCTCCTCACTTAATATTAAATAGAAATATAGAAAGTAAAAGTTCTCTTTTATCCCTAAGTATTTTGTGAATATTTATTGTGGTGAAAGAAAGCCTTTTCAAAGGAAAAGCACCCTAGTATAGAATTCCATTTTATGAACGTGAAGATTCGATACTTTCCTCCTTGCCCTCAGGAAGTAAATTTAGTTTTTCGAACATTTTGTAGGATATTTTTTAAACTTTTAGTATCTAATAAGCTTTTAATTTAAGCGAAGGAATTGATAATAATTGAAGAAAAAGGGGACGATGTTTAGCTTTATATTAACATTTTAACATCATAAATAACGTTGATAAATTTTATGTAAGTGGAGGAATAGAGAGTTATGTCAGGCAAGACTTTTAATCATCGTTATATCCCAGGACTAGATGGAATTAGAGCTTTATCAGTTTTAGCTGTAATTGCATATCATTTTAGCTTCGGTTGGGCAAGAGGTGGGTTCTTAGGAGTAGATATATTTTTTGTGTTATCAGGTTATTTAATAACCTCTACAGTTTTACCTTTAAAAGGGAACCAATTGACTGTTAGTTTAGGTCAATTTTGGATTGGGCGGTTTAGACGTCTACTACCTGCAGCGTATGTAATGATTATGACTACATTCGTTTGGGTAATGTTTTTCAACAAGGAGCTTTTAAATTCGTTACGTGGAGACGCAATATCCTCTGTTTTTTATTCAAGTAATTGGTGGTTCATTTTTCATAAACTATCTTATTTTGATAGCTTCGGATCTCCTTCCCCTCTAAAAAATTTATGGTCATTAGCAATCGAGGAACAATTTTACCTTCTTTGGCCAATTCTATTGATTATTGGGCTTTATGTTTTTAAAAAGCAAAGTAAATTATCGATTTTCGTTTTTATTGCGGCTTTAAGCTCCGCAGTGTTAATGAGTGTGCTATATCAACCAGGGCAAGACCCAAGTAGAGTATATTATGGGACAGATACTCGGTCATTTGAGTTATTAATAGGCTGTTGGTTAGCTTTCGTTTGGCCTATGAAAAAACTTACATCAAAAAAATTATCAAATAAAAATGTCAATACACTAAACTCTATAAGTGTGATTTCTTTTAGTATCATTATTTTATGTATTATTTTTGTTGATGAATATCAAGCTTTCCTATACAGAGGGGGGATGTTTTTTTTCTGCATTAATGCAGCTATATTAATAGCCTGTGTTTGTCATCCAGCTAGTTATTTAGGAAAACTACTCTCTTGGAAACCTCTATGTTGGCTTGGCTCAAGATCCTATGGAATTTATCTTTGGCATTATCCAATTATAGTGCTGGGTACTCCAATACATGAAATTGGGAATCCTGCCAATTGGCGTGTAGGCTTACAACTAGTACTTATACTGGTAATCGCAGAACTATCTTATCGTTTTATTGAATCGCCAATTCGTAAACAAGGATTCCGATCATTTTATCGTAAATATTTTGTGTTTAATCTGAAAAAATGGGGAAGTATTACTTTAACAAATAAAATATCAACTATACTTATTTCTTTATTCCTAGTAGCGTTTATTACTGGAATCGTAGGTATGGGTGGAGAAACACAAAAGGATTCAATGAAGGATCATCCGACCGATATCAAAATAAATGGGGAAGAACAGTCTACTAACAGTAAGGAACCTGTTAAGAATTTAGAAATAGCTGAGAAAGATTCTTCTAAAGAAGATAATAAAGAAGCAATTGAAACAACTAATAAGGTCCAAAAGGAAGATAATGTTTCAGATGCTGTTTCTATTAAAAAAACTTACAAGGGTATACTAGCTATTGGAGATTCACTAATGATAGATGTTGCTTCAAGCTTGCAAGAAATATACCCTAACATAACAATAGATGCAAAAATCGGGCGACAAGTCCATCAAGCTGTTAAGTTGGTACCAAATTACGCTAGTTTCAATCAATCAGACAAGGCTGTTATAATTCAGCTTGGCACAAACGGTTACTTTACTGATAAGCAAATTGAGACACTTCTTGGAGCTTTCTCGAACGCCAATATTTATTTAGTGAATACACGAGTACCACGTTCATGGGAAAGAAATGTAAATGATGCATTGTATGAAAAAGCACAAATGTACGATAATATCACATTGATTGATTGGCATGCCGCAGCGATTAATCATCCGGAATATTTTGAACCAGACGGCGTTCATTTAGTACCAAAAGGGGTTAAAACCCTTACCGGCTTAATTCAGCAATCAATAAATAACGGGACTAATAAATTGGCATAGCTACTATATATAGTGCTCAATTTTTTAGTAGAGAACTTTTATATTAATATATCTCTTGATATATAGTAGGTTTTTGAAAGGTCACTCATTGTTTTTAAATGAGTGACCTTTTTTAAATTTATTATTAATAATGAACTTTTTAGTTTTATCGCATAAGTATTATTGAATTTATCTACATATGATAAATCAGAGGGAGAGTGATTTCTTCTGAAGAAGTTAACTATAATATATTGCAATGCAAACGGCAAAGGTCATGTGATTAATAAAATTGAAAATACGATACCTGTATTACCTAATGTAGGTGATAAAGTAGGATTAGGAAATGCATTTTATAACGTAGAAAGACGGGACTTTGTATATTTAGAAGAATATAATACTGTAGAAGTATATATTTACTTAAATTAAAGCATAGAGTCCGTCCATTAATGTAGTGAACCCCAAAAGTTAGATTTAACCAGCATGGAGATATCCATCCTGGTTTTTCTTTATGCAACCAATATTTCACGTTAGGGTACTCGTAACATAGGGAAATATTATTCGGAGATAAAGAAAAGATCACCATTATTGATGGTCTCAAATTTTATTTTCGTAAAGGAACAATACGCCAATACATAAAGCATCTCCATACCCACTCTACTAGACCGTAGTTGAAAAAATTTCAGCCAAAAATTACTGATAGTTATTTGTATAATCCATGTGAAAATACATAATTGATAAATAATTTATGTTGGGGTATTGCAGTTTGACCTACATATAAGTCTTATAGTTTCTGTACTGGGGAGTCGTTTTATTAAAGTAGCGGGGCAGGTTAGTGGAAAAAACAAAATGTGCAATAGTAAGCTGGCATGAAATTATTATGGAATAACAACAGTTTTAATTGGGGAGAAGGTTTGTCAGGTTAATAAATATTATCTTTCTGGATTAATTAACATGTTAACGGTAGGGAACTAACCAACCTTTAGTCTTATTAAGACATAGTAGTTTAACGCCCAGTTGAGCTTTCGCTGTATGGAATTGACCATACATAAGTCCATCTTCTCTAGTTGACATACCCATAACTATGCTACATGTAACTAGTACGGTAAAAATATCACCTGTTTTAGATTTAATAAAAAAACAGCGCCTCTGTTAGAATAGATAATTAACGAACTATTTTGCAATAGATTAACCGAACATTCGTGTTAAATTAGTGAAAGTGCGATTCGTCCATCGTCTGAACACTTCTCAAATTACTTAAAACACGAATATTATATTTAAAGTTATCTTTCTAAGTTTGCAGAACTAAACTTTATTATTTATTAAAGGACTATAATCCATATATGATATGATTACAACCTAATAGAAAAGGGAAATCCCTAAGTTATACAATGTTAACGTTACTTCTAAATGTTAACCCCGCGGATTTAATGTTTTACGATTTTTATTTAGAAAAACAGGTTCTGTTGCATAAATTTGATAGGATCTTATAGAAGCTTTATAGGATACCAGAAGCGGAATTAAGTGTAGATGAAGGGACAATATCCGTTCTTATCCGTCTATTCGAATTGTTTCATTTACCAAATCAACTTGTTCCTAGGTTAATGAAACGAGTTCAGACCTGTTGTTGCTAAGCTATTTAAACATATCTTATCCGTAAAGGGATTGAACTGGCTAAGAAAGAAGGGCAGTTTAAAGGTCGGTTAAAGAAGTATCATTAAAATCATGCAGGAATGAATTATGCAGTAAAGCTTTATAAGAAGGAGAAATGACTGTAACTCAATTTGTGAAATTACAAATGTGTTTAGGGTCTCATTATATAGAAAGCTATCGGAAAGGAATAGTTGATGTGTTATACCAAAAATCAGAAATATATAATAAAAAAAATCCTTATAGAGGTGGAATTATATGCCTAAAATTGACAATATGTTAGCAATTCTATGGATGCTTCGTTCAGGTGAAAAAATTACTGCAAAACAAATTGCAGAAAAGTTAGAGATGAATATAAGGACTGTTTATCGTTATATTGATACACTTTCAACAAGTGGTGTACCTATAATTTCAGACACAGGACATAACGGTGGATATACTTTATTAAATAATTTTATTGAAGCTCCTCTTTTTTTTGATTTTGAGGAGCAAACTTCACTATTTCACGCTGCTGTTTTTGCAGAAGAAGCCGGATATTATGGAGGTGAAGCACTAAATAGGGCCATTTCAAAACTAAGTAAATACTCAAATCAAGAGCAGGAAACAAAGATAAATCAACATTTAACTATTCTTGAAGTAATAAGTCGATTAAGTTCACTCTCTATAGAACCTTTTTTGAGGGAGTTGGAGCAGGCCGTAGCTGACAGGTACTCAGTAAAAATTCTTTACCATAAAAGTGGCGAAAAGCAATTAAATTATAGATTGGTCGATCCGTACAGAATTATCTATTGGAATAATAAGTGGTATGTGATTGGATTTTGTCATCTTAGGAATGATATCCGTAGTTTTAGAGTAGATCGAATTGAAAGTCTAATGCTAACCGAAAATAAGTTTAACCAGCCAGAAAATTTTTCAGCACGTGACTTTTTTATGAAAGACCTCCTTCCAACTATAGAAGATAAGGAAGGGATTACTTCTTTAGTTATTAATGGGAATACAGGGACGTTGGGAGATATTTGCCAACATTGGTTTTTAGGACATTATTTACAAGAACGGACTTCAAATCAAGCAGTATTTCTTCTAGAAAAGGATATTATACATACATATGTACCTTATTTACTTTTACCGTATGGTAAAGCTATTCAAGTTATTGAGCCAATAAGTCTAAAGAAAAGACTTATTGAAGTTTTGTCGGAATTAATACAATTTCATCAAGTATGATAACTTCACTGACGTTAGCTGTCAGTGAAGTTATCATATAATAGGCTATATTAATTGAGATTGGAGCGTTATTGAATGCAAACAAAAAAAGTGTATCTTTATGTATTTAATACAATGTCAGACTGGGAATATGGATATTTGATTGCCGAACTAAACACAGGAAGATATTTCAAAAAAGATATAGCACCTTTAAAAGTAATTACAGTAGGAGCTAATAAAGAAATGATTACTACGATGGGAGGACTGAGCATAAAACCCGATATTTCTCTTGATGAATGTACGCTTGATAGTAAAGATCTTTTAGTCTTACCTGGAGGGACTACTTGGAGTGAAGAAATTCATCAACCTATTTTGGAAAGAATTGGCCAAGCTTTAAAGCTTGGCACTATTGTTGCTGCAATTTGTGGGGCAACTGTGGCCCTTGCGAATATGGGATACTTAGATACTAGAAAGCATACAAGTAATAATTTAGAATACACTAAAATGGTATGTCCTAACTATAAAGGAGAAAAGTTCTATGAGTTGGGATCTGCGGTATCTGATGCGAATTTAGTTACTGCATCAGGAATAGCTCCTCTGGAATTTGCGAAGGAAGTACTGAAAAAATTAGATGTATTTGCACCAGATACATTACATTCATGGTATAACCTAAATAAGACCCACAAACCTGAATACTTTTTCCAGTTAATGAATTCATTAAATAGATGAGCTAAAAAAATCAACTTAGCAGATTTATATTAGTTTAAATAATTACCATGCTCTAGACAATGTCAAAGCATGGTTTTTGAATATAACTAAAAAAGCTTATGGAGTATTGAAAATCCCTTAATTTTGTAATTATGCATTTTCCTTCAAAAAGCGTGGCAGAATAATGAAAAATCAGTTAATATTAAAAATAAATATTTTTGTAAAAGAAAGGGGAGAAATTTATGTTTTCTAATGAAGAAAAAGAGTCTATTTATAAAGTGATTTATAATAGGAGAGATATTCGAAGTTTTTTGTCAACTCCCATCCCTGAAAACATTATACATAGAATATTAAATGCAGCTCATCATGCACCTTCAGTAGGATTTATGCAACCTTGGAACTTTATTTTGATTTCCACTGATGAAATTAAAGAAAAATTGGCTTGGGCAGCCGAAAAAGAAAGGCGAGCATTAGCTATTCATTATGATGGGGAAAAACAAATGAAATTCCTTGATTTAAAAATTGAGGGTTTAAAAGAAGCTCCTTTAACTATTTGTGTTACATGTGACCCTACAAGAGGAGGTTCACATGTATTAGGACGAAATTCAATTCCTGAAACAGATATTTTATCAACAGCCTGTGCTATTCAAAATATGTGGCTAGCAGCTTGTGCTGAAGGACTTGCGATGGGGTGGGTAAGTTTTTATAAAAAGAATGACATTAGAGACATTTTAGAAATACCACCACACATTGATCCTATTGCTCTTATATCAATTGGTTATACTAATGATTACCCACAGAAACCTATTTTGGAGTTAGCTAATTGGGAAAAAAGGCGTTCTTTAGAACATCTTATTTTCGAAAATAAATGGGGGCAAAACTAAAGACTTATTAATCTATCAGGATGTGTTCCTTGAAAAATGTTGAATTGCATAGGCAATTCTGGAATTAACCTGTGATTCAAGAATTCTAGAATATTTTGTATCCTATGGTATGGCTTGCAAAATCTGTTTTCATATAGTACAGTATGGTTAAATTTTAAATAACTGAACATGATGATGGGAAGTAGTAGCAAGCACGTTTCTTTTAGAGAGTCAGCGGTTGGTGGAAGCTGATAGAAACACTTGTGAATCCGTCCTGGAGTTGCACAGTCGAAGTGAATGAAGTAGGCTGTAGCCGGCTGAAATGCCGTTATGAAATAAGTGGATTAGGTATATGCTTAATCAATTAGGGTGGCAACGCGGGTAGCTCTCGTCCCTTTTTAGGGATGGGGGCTTTTTTGTGTTTATTTTTATTCAAAACGGAGCTATTGGAATTTAGCTTGCAACGTAATTACGCAAAGACTTAATGGATGCAATGTCATTAAACTATTGGAGGTATGACTATGTTAGATATTAAACGCGTACGCGATAATTTCGCGGAAATTAAAAAAATGCTATTAACACGTAATGAAGATTTAGGCAACTTTGATGACTTTGAGGATTTAGATGCAAAGCGTCGTGCGTTAATTGCTAAAACAGAAGAATTAAAAGCAGATCGAAATAAAGTATCTGAACAAATTTCAATTATGAAACGCAATAAGGAAAATGCAGATGAAGTTATTGCTCGTATGCGTCAAGTAGGCGATGAAATTAAAGTGCTAGATGTGCAACTAAATGATGTTGAAGAGCACTTTAAAGATATGATGATGCGCTTGCCAAACATTCCACACGAATCTGTACCAGTAGGGACAACAGAAGACGATAATGTAGAAGAATATACTTGGGGGGAAATTCCAACATTTGATTTTGACATTAAAGCACATTGGGATCTTGCTACAGATTTGAAGGTTGTGGACTTTGAACGAGGTACAAAAGTAACAGGTAGCCGTTTCCTATTCTACCGCGGCCTTGGAGCTCGTTTAGAACGTGCATTAATGACATTTATGATGGATTTACATGCAGAGGAGCATGGTTATGAGGAAATGCTACCACCTGTCATCGTTAATCGTGATAGCTTGACGGGTACTGGAAATCTTCCTAAATTTGAAGAAGATGTTTTTAAATTAGAGGAAACAGATTATTTCATGATTCCAACGGCAGAGGTACCTGTAACAAACTTCTATCGTGATGAAATTTTACTGGCTGAGGCTTTACCACAAGGCTTTGCTTCCTATAGTGCGTGCTTCCGTTCAGAGGCAGGCTCTGCGGGTCGTGATACACGTGGTTTAATCCGTCAGCACCAATTCAACAAAGTAGAATTAGTACGCTTTGTAAAACCAGAGGAGTCCTATGAACAGCTAGAGTTGTTAACAGGTCATGCTGAAAAAATACTGCAATTACTAGGCTTACCATATCGTAAACTAAAAATGTGTACTGCAGATTTAGGATTTACTGCAGCGAAGAAATATGATTTAGAAGTTTGGATTCCTGCACAAAACATGTACCGTGAAATTTCTTCTTGCTCTAACTTTGAGGATTTCCAAGCACGACGAGCAAATATTCGCTTCCGTCGTGAGCCAAATGCAAAACCAGAATATGTTCATACATTAAACGGTTCAGGTCTTGCGATTGGACGTACAGTTGCTGCTATTTTAGAAAACTACCAACAAGCTGATGGAAGCGTAGTAATTCCTGAAGTTTTAAGACCATACATGGGTGGTAAAGAAGTAATTGCACCAAAATAAATAACGAGTAAAAGCTATTTTAGATATCCTTTACAGGTAATTGTATTGCCTTTTATTGATTTACAGATACTTTTAATATTATCTGGTAGTGTAAACAGTTGTAGTATTTTGGGTAAAAGGAGATCGTACTCTAAAAATCGGAACGTATGGGACAATTTACTAAGAGTGCTTTTCGAATTTCCTTTTTCCTATCTTTTGTTAATTCGGTAATGCTACATTTACCACTTTTAACAGACCTAGATAAAAGTAATTACTTGTTTTATAAACTCGTAACCAAAATAACCACTAAATCCGAATAGTACTATTGCGGCAAATATAGATACCCATTTAATAAAGGTTGGATTTAGAAAACGTCTAGTAAAATGGACAAAGCTTAATAAGACCATATCATGCATAAAGATACCTAATAAAATACCTATAGCTATTAATATAAATGTAGATGTACTTGCATTACCTAATGAAGAAACTAGAATCGGACCAAAAACTCCTATCCAAAATACAACATTAGCCGGTGATATAGCAATTATGAAACCAGATAAATAAGCTGTTAATAAAGATTTATTAGGATCTTCACCCTCTATATTCACTTCTGACTTTGCTTCTTTAATACTTTGTATTCCAATAAACAATAAAAACACAAAACCTAGTAGCCACATAACTGTCTTTACCCATGGATTGGTTAATATACTAGAGAATCCTAGATAAATCAGGACTATTAAAGATAAATCTATAGTCATTCCTCCGATACCTACAAACCAACCATATATGAAACCATTCCGCATTCCTTGTTTAGCCATTTGGACAGTCATAGCACCTGCAGGTATTGCTAAAGATAAACCTAACAAAATATAGGTAAAAAGTGTTGCAATCATTAAAATTCTCCTATTTTAGTCAATTAATATTCTTTTCATTACATTGTGCATGTAAAGGACACTTACCTTTTATCAATTCCATTATCCTCTGTTATTACGCATTGTTTTCGTTCTCTTTTATCTGGAGCATCATATCCATCTAAATCAGGGGTATTGGCAAACCCTAGTTAAGGTATTTTAAGTTATTCCTAAATAAGTATTGTAATCATCAAACCATTCTCCTTATTTCTCTGGCTTTAAAAATAGAACCAGAGCATTGCGATTTTCCACATTACTTCACTTGCAATGGGCTTTTGCTTGGCATAAAAATGTTGAATAACATTTAAGAATTCTCTACTCTATGCATCCCGATAAAAACCAGCTTCTTCAACTCCTCCTGGAATAGCTAGTGCATCAAACTCATCTAATTGAATATCATCAACGTTTTTCGGGTATTACAGTAAAATTCCAAGTACAGGTAGACCAACTGTTACAACCTCGGTTGATCCATCTCATTCCCATTTATTCCAACCTAGTACATCTGTAAATACACTAGCTTCTACTGCTTCAAAACCGTCAGCTAATAATAATAAAATCTTTTTCATATCGCAAATCGCCTCCTAATGTCCTTATTTTATACATATATAGAAGGCTGATAAATAAGTTTAATAAGGATATTTGATTGTTTAGGTTTATTATATAAAGAATTTAGGATATTCTATTTTATAAAAAAGGTCGGTTAATTTATGGATCAAATGGATAAAAAAATCGTGGGATTATTACAGTTAAATGCAAAATTTAAATGAAGGAATTAGGAAGAGCTGAGCGAGTAGGGAAATTATTATTGAAGGTTACCATGCACATGTTTCTCTAAAAAACTAAACCGTCCAATTTCTGCACTAATATTGTTTACATCAAAGGATTATTATTTTAAAATACAATAACTTAATAACTAAATTATCTGATTAACAAAAGTGATAAAAATTTCATTAAAAAGGATTGAAGTAGTATGGAATTACGGCATTTAGAGTATTTTTTAATGGTTAGTAAAGAACTACATTTTACAAAAGCAGCTGAAAAATTAAGAATCTCACAACCCACTTTAAGTCATCAAATTAAGACGCTTGAAAAGGAAGTAGGATATTCACTATTTAACCGTGTTGGCAAGAAAATTGAACTTACTAAGGTAGGTGAAATTGTCCAACAAGAAGCATTGAACATTCAAAGTTCTATTCAAAGTATATCTTCTCAAATTGCAGCTTTTTCGAAAGTAGAAGTCGGGGAATTGAAGATTGCAGTGTTGCCAGGGGAAATAACGGATTTGGTATCTACTTTGTGTATTCAATTTAACCAGCTATACCCGAACATTAAAGTGTCCATTGAAACAACAGACCAAGTAGAACAGGCCATTCTCGAGAATCGAGCTGATTTTGGTATAGGTTTTCAACTTAATCAAAATGAACTGTTGCAAGTAACGAAGTTGTATGATGAAGAATTTTATCTAATTAGTAATCAAAGTAGTGAAGATCAAAAAGTATCATTTTCTTCTGTTTTAGATGGCCCTCTTATTTTATTTCCTAGTATGCATCAATGTAGAAAAGTACTTAATAAGACCAGCGATGAAATTGGTAAGCCATTAGAGCCTATAGTTGAAACGTCTAGTATTAAATCTATCTTAGATTTAGTTCGAAGTGGTGCTGGTCGTAGTGTTATCTCGCGTACATTATACGAATTTTATGATACAGAGGATTTATTTTTCCAACAAATTGAAAAACCATCCTTGACAAGGGCAGTTTATCTCATGTTTAAAAAGAACTGTTTTATTAATTATGCAGCACGTGAATATATAAAGTTACTAGTACGTGAAATCGAAAAGCTTCATTTTCACATAGAGAAAGATGACATTAATTCTTTGTATGATTTTGTATTATAGTTTTTATCTATCATTATTATAGAAATGATGTAATAGACGAACAGTGGAGTCCTCTTTACAATGTAGACAAGACAGCTCATGAAGATGAGAAGTAGACATTGTAAGGGGGTTTTTTTGGCAACAATGTCTATGAATATCATGTCAAAAATTTGTAAAGTTAAAAACAAGGTATAAAACTACTATGAGGTGATTGTTAATGGAAAAAGATTTAAGTCAATTCATTAGAAATAAAGAATTTTTAGATAAAATTGTTTCGGCTGAGGAAGCAGCTTCTTGGATTGAAGACGGGATGAATCTTGGAATGAGTGGGTTTACACTTTTCGGTGAACCAAAAGAGTTTCCACTTGCACTTTCTAAACGTGGCGAGAAAGAAGATTTCAAAATCAACCTATATACTGGAGCTTCATTAGGGCCAACTGCTGACCAATCAATGGCGGAAGCTGACATCATTAATTTACGTGTTCCTTACCAAGCTAACCCTGTAATGCGTAAGAAAATCAATGCAGGTGAGATATACTATATTGACCAGCATGTATCACATACAGCAGAAGAAGTAAGAAAAGGGTCATTAGGAAACATTGATTATGCAATTATCGAAGCTGCTGCAATCACTGAAGAAGGTTATATTATTCCAACTGGTTCTGTGGGAAATTCACCCATCTTTGTGGAACAAGCTGAAAACGTTATCATTGAACTTAACACTACTGCTCCTAAAGCGTACGAAGGCCTTCATGATATCTTTGTACCGGAGAATCAAGGTGAGCGTAGAGAGATTCCACTGTACAAAGCTTCAGATCGAATTGGAGAAATTGGAATCATAGTTAATCCAGATAAAGTAAAAGGAATTATTTTATCAGAACAGTCTGATATTCCATCACCGTTATTTGAGCCAAATGAAGAAACACAGCAAATTGCAAATAACTTATTAGAATTCTTAGCTGGTGAAGTAGAAGCTGGAAAATTGACAGAATCATTAGCTCCATTACAGTCTGGGGTAGGGTCTGTTGCTAATGCAGTTCTAAATGGTATGAAACATTCTCAGTTTAAAGATATCGAAGTTTTTTCTGAAGTATTACAAGATGGTATCTTTGACTTGATCGATGCAGGTGTAGTTAAATTTGCAGCTGGTACATCGTTCTCACTTTCTAAAAAACGCGTTGAATCACTAGCTGAAGATTTAAAAAAATACAAAGGGAAAGTATTGTTCAGACCTCAGGAAATTTCTAACCATCCAGAAGTTATTCGTCGTTTAGGCGTTATTTCATTTAACACTGCAATTGAAGTAGATATTTATGGAAACGTAAATTCAACTCACGTTAGCGGAACAAAAGTGATGAACGGAATTGGTGGATCTGGGGACTTTGCTCGTAATGCTAGAATTACAATCTTTGTAACGTCTTCCCTAGCAAAAGATGGCGCTATCTCAACAATTGTTCCTTTCGTATCGCATATTGACCATACAGAGCATGATGTAGATGTAATTGTGACAGAGCAAGGATATGCTGATCTTCGTGGACTTCCACCAGTGAAGAGAGCAGAAAAGCTTATCGAAATCGCACATCCTAAGTATAGACCACAATTACGTGCTTACTTTGAAGAAGCAAAAGAAAAAGTGGGCGGTCATACACCACACATTCTTGAAAAAGCTTTCTCTTTCCATACAAACTTAAAAGAAAAAGGTACGATGTTAATTGAGAAAGAAAAGATAAAACATAATTAATGAGACTAAAAAAGGGTGCATATATAATTAAAATGTACCCTTTGTAAAGGACATTTAAAAAAAGGTTAGGCAACTTTTTGAAGCTGCTGTCTGTATTTTGCAGGCGGCAGCTTTTTTAAATTCCATTGCCCCCGATAATGATTGTAATAAATCATATAACTCTTAATTTCTTTTTTTACTTCTT